>OGIW01000010.1_pt1 | contig 273442 bp, 243 predicted proteins | sample 1571921 | NCBI WGS metagenome assembly OGIW01 (sample SAMEA2582112, study PRJEB24529) | metagenome | biome: Human gut stool | place: China | collected 2011 | reverse complement strand
TAACTATAAAACAACGAAGCCCGTTAGCCCTTGTGGTTAGCGGGTTTTCGCTGTTCTGTACTTGTTGCAAAATCCGCTTCGGTCAAATCTCGGTCAAATAATTTTCTAAAGAAATGTTGCACCTTTTCTATTCTCTTTCTTATTCTTGTTCTGATTATATGATTTCCTTATACAAATTCTGTAATTTATCCATTTCCGATTTTGCTTTATCATCTGTGACGTGCGTATACAAATCCAGTGTGATTGCTATGGAATAATGTCCGAGGAATCCTTGTACTACCTTTGCGTCAATCCCGGCTTCAAAACAACGCGTTGCAAAAGTATGACGAAGTGCATGTGGATAAAAATGCGGAATCGGTATAAACACTGTCTTGTTTTTCTCTGCCTGCTTTTTTCGTTCCTTATTGATAGATTTTTCTATCCAGTCTAACGTCACTTGAAAGGTGTGTTCTGTAATCGGTTTTCCGTTCTTTCCAACAAACACAAGATTTTCAAATCCCTCTAATGGTTGCCATTCACTAGCTGACAACTGCATTTCTTTCAACTGAATCCACTGACGTTTTAAAGCCTTATACACACTGTCCTGCATGGGAATCGTCCGTATACTGTTCTTTGTCTTTGGTGTCTGGTACTTGAATACATACTTCTTTGTTTCCTTATCTTTGATATACACCAACGTTTTATTTACAGAAATTTCCCGTTTCCGAAAATCTACATCATCCCATGTAAGCCCAAGCAGTTCTCCGCCACGCATTCCCGTTCCGAGTGCTACCTGTATGAGATTCTCGTGTATTCTCTCCTTTGCGTGTTCCAATACTTCCCGTTGTTCTTTCACAGTCAGTACCCGTATCTGTTTTGTCTTTGTTTTGGGAACTTCCACTCCTGCACATGGGTTGAATGTAAGAATCCTGTTATGCACTGCATATTTGAACATAGCATTGAGAATATTATACACATCCCGTATAGTCTTTGTGCTGTAATCATCATCTGCCATATTCTGAAGCAGACGTTCCAAAATAATCGGATTAAAATCTGCCACACGTTGTTTTCCTATCTGCTTCTTTATGTAACGTCTGTAAAAATCATCATAACGTACTTGTGTACTCTCCTTGATAGTCCGCTTCTTATGGGTATTCAGCCAGATATCAAACCATGTATCCAGAGTGATATTATCGCCCTTTCCTTTCAACCCATGCTTGACTTCATAGCGTAAATCTTCCATTTCTTGAACTAACTTTTTTAAGTCCGCATTATCTTTTGTATACGTTTCTCCTTTGTAATAAAACCGCCCTCTGTAAATTCCGCTTTTTCTCTGCATAATTCCCGGCGGTAATGGATTTCCTTTTAAGTCCTTGCCCAATCTGCACGCTCCTTTCCGTGCAAGGACTATCAGAACTGGTCTGACAGTATTATATGCTTATTTGTGTTTATACTGCAATTACTTCATATTTATTTTTCAGATTATGCCCTTCGTTTTTCTTCAAAAACTGGTCTAAAACCTCAGAGCGTATAAGAATCTTATTTCCAATCCTTATGACCGGAATCTTCTGCCATGTAATCAGCTTTCGCAGATTATTTCTTCCAATTCCCGTATACTCTGACGCTTCATTCACTGTAAGGGCTTTCTTTGTCTGTATCGTGTTCTGTGTATGTTCTGTCAAAGATTCTCCTTTCTTCTTCCCTCAAAAGGAAAGATTTTTTATAGTCCTCATATATGCGTTGTTGTTCTTCGTTCATCTGCCCCCGTTCTATTAGCTGGCGGATATAATCTCTGTTATCCAGTTTTCCGATTTTATCCATTAGCTTTAAAGAGGGCGAAACTGCTACGTTCAGCCACTGCCATGTTCGTTCCAGTGTCTTTTTCTCTGGATTCATGGTCAACTTTATCTTCCCTACATCCTGCATGAGTTCTTCCCACGGGGGATAAGTAGGATAAAGCCGTTTTCTTGTAACCGTGCTGTTTTCCGGCTTCTGTAAAAACCGCACTTTCTCGTTTAATACAGACAACGCAATCCGTGCCACATCCCTGTCTTTCAGAAGTTCTTCTACTAATCTGACCGCTTTTTTGTGCCGGAATCGAAGTTCATATCTGTTCCAGTCCGGGTTGAGTTCTTTTCCGAACTTTTCTGCCTGTTCATATCCCTTTTCATAGAATGTAATCCGAAAATCACTGTGTTTACTGCCGAGATATAGTGTTTTTCCCTGCGCTTCTATTTCATCCTCTTTCAGTCTATCAGAACGATTCTCTGCTGTATCACGCAACTGACTAGATATCAGCCCCTCGTTTTTCAGACGAATCAATTCCGGGATAGACAGATAAGGCTTTGTATCGTCGATTGCCAAGTCTATCCTCGGAAAATTCACCGGGTATCTGCAAACTCTTTCCAGAAAATCAAACCATGTTTCCTTATTCATCATAAGGAAATTTTCATAATTCCTGCACCCCGAACCACTCATAAGAATCTGAAATCCCTCATACTGTGCATTTCCTGTCGGTTTCAGAATCTTGATATTGTCAAATCTTGCTATCAGTTCGTGTCCAGCAATTCCTTTTTCCTTACCATGCAGTTCCATAAAACTCAGTGGAATCCGCAAGATATCTTCTATGATTATGAACACGTCTACACCTTTGACAGTAATCTGACACCAGTCAATCAGTGCTGTCAAATCTTCTTTCTGACGAGTTACCCCCCTGTTAGTATAGGGGGGTTCTGAAATTTTCATTACCTCTGTTATCATCATCCCTGCCTTTCGTAGTATGCCGTGGCTTTCGCCACGTTCCCGGAACTTCCTCTACTCCCTTTGCTCCTTTCACGCTGTACGGAGCAGTCCGCAGAGAATTTCCGGGAACAGTCTCTACACGTTTCCTTTTCCGGTAACAACACGGATACCCTTGCAGGAGATTCTGTCCACCAATACTGGGAAGTTTCCTCTCTGCACATAAGGGGCATATACCGCTTCTTCTAGTTCTACCACTGTGTAAGGCTCTACCTTTGGAAGTTCTGTTGCTTCCAGACGGATATCTACGCTGTTTCCAAGTTTCATGCTTCCGAGGTGAAGTTTCAATGCTTCCACTTCCTCGGTTTTCTTCCGGGTTTCCTTATCATACTTATAGCAGTAGTCTGCTCCCATGTAACGGAGTTCCCCGAACGCTTCTCTGACCTGTTCTTTTGTCAATGTAATCTGCATGCTACATTTCTCCTTTTTTGAAATCATGGTGAATGAGTGTCTGGTAAGTGTGACAAGTCCTTTTCATATCCACGTCTATATTTATTTCATTACTTTTCTCCTTACCTCTTAACCTCATCATAGACCTGTTTTTTCTTCTTGTCAACAATTATTTTACTTTTTCCCTTACTTTTTATTTTTGTATTTCAAACGCTTAACTATATCTTTTTATAACTTATTATAATTTTACCCTTACATTTATCCTTATCTTGTGTTATGATGAAAACAGAAACGAGGTGTGCATATGTTTGTGAATAAAGAAGCAGTAGGAAAACGAATTTTACAGATACGCAAGAAATACGGTTACAGTATGCAGAAGTTTGGGGAAATCATAGATAATGCCCCGAAAGGCTCTGTAAACAGTTGGGAAAAGGGTGTGAATCTTCCCAATGAGAAACGCTTGAAGCAGATTGCCACGTTGGGCAATATGACGCTGAATGAACTTCTGTATGGTTCATTTAAAGAATATGTAGATATGCTTATCACAGAAAAACTGGGGATTGAACTGCCGGAAGAATTTACCAGAACTTTCTATTCTCTTTTAGAGCAGAACGGATTTACCTACGGGGATGATATCGAAATTGTCCGGTTTGTAAACGGCTTTCTGACTTATCATAACCTTACAACAAAAGAAACCGCCATTTTCTATCAGCCAACTGCATACTCCGGCGATTATTTTGACGGTATCATACAAAAAGCGGATTCTTCCGTTCTGGTCTGCCGGGCATATGCAGATAAGGCAAACAACACCTTACATATCATTCCGGCTTTTGAGAATGGACAGACTGAGGAAGTAGCAGACTTCTTTCATGCACTGAAAAGCATAACCGCTCCACACAACAACAATTATTTCACTTCCGGCTTTCTGACACTCGGACTGGCATTGAGAGATTCCAAAGTAATTATCTATGGAATTGATGAAAAACAGGGAACAGCACAGGTAATCCCTTACGAATATGATTGCGAATCAGACGCTTATATCCAGAATGAACATCTGGCATATACCAGACAGGATAGCTTTTTCCGAGAAGCCACGAAAGAAGCGGTCTATCGGAAAATGCAATCCGACAGAAGTAACCCATAAGATAAACAAGAGGACTTGCAAGGTTTGTGACCTTTCAAGTCCTCTTATGTATCATGATGGTATTGGCTGTGTCCGTTCCGTAAAGGACTGCCCTACGGCGTCTCGGCTTCGCCTTGTTCCTTTACCTCACTAATAATAATGTTCTGATAGCAGAACTCTTACTTATACTTTTATCTTACTATTCTTTCAATTTTTACCGTTTCACCATCAATATTATACTTAAAAAAATAAAATTTAATAACATTTCCTTCTGATACTTGTTCTAGATCACCTTTACACTTAGTACAATCTAAACTAACTTTTGTCGTATCAAAAAATAGACTACTTTCTTCCTTCTCATTTAGTTCTATTAAAAGTGTATCAAAAGTTTTCTCTACAACAACCCCACTCAAATGAAACCAATGAGAATTATCATCTCCACTAGAACGCAACTCCATATTTTGACGATTCTCCTTAAAAACATTTCCTTTTACGCCAAGCACAATTAATACTATTGCAAGCAAAAGTATGATTAACAAAATCAATCGTTTCTTATCCATTAAATGTAGCCCCCGATATGTCTGTCCAACTATCAAAATCAAAATTCAAATAACGTACTGTATCCCCCCATCCATCAAATACCATCAATGTATGTACTGTATTTCCAGAATTATATGCTCGCAAAGTTGCATATCCCTCTGCTGCCATTGAATGCCCCGCACGTTCTCCAGTATCACTGCTAATTATACCACAATGGACAACTGCTATATCTCCTCTATCAATGCAATTAGTGAAAAAATTATAATTGGGACTATAGTCAGTATTTTGTGTTACAGAAACATTCTTTCCAGCACAAAAGTCCACAAATCCAGGTCCAATATTGCCAATAGTTGTTGAACCATATGTTATTCCTCCACTCTCCGATGAAACTGTCGTTCCTGTTGAATCCCAAATATCCATATAATCACCTGCAATATCTGTATAATCAACAGCATTATAATATGCACCACATGCTAATAATGCACTAACTGCACATGCATAATGTCCTGTTACACTTTCTATATACGGCTCATTAAAGGAAATAAATTCTTGAAGATGATTTGTTGAAACAAGCGTGTAGTTTTCATAAACTTCAGCAACATCTAGCAAAACCTCATCCCAAGTAGCTGGGTCTTTTCCCCTACTCTCATTCAATGACAGTACTGTTTTTTCTAATGTTTACTTTAATAATATATCTTATTTCCTATTTTGTCTATATTTTTTTATGTTTATTTCAAATATTTCATTCTATTTTATTTTTATCAAACCATTTTCAAACAAATCCAAACAAAGAATCTCGGGGCAAATTTCGGTCAAATCAGGATAAATAAATATAACACTTTATATGTAAGTCAATTTTAAAAAAGCCTGTAATTCCGGGCTTTACAACACTTTGTAACACAATATAAACCAGTTCGATAATCCCTCATTCCTTTAGATAACTATAAAACAACGAACCCCGTTAGCCGAAAGGTTAACGGGGTTTCGCTGTGTATATTAAACTTCTTTTTCAATTATATTATACTGATATGTAAGTAAATTTGCCTCTAATACTGCCTCCTGCTCCACTCCTTTTCTAATTATTCTAAGATGTTCCCCATTTACTTCACAAAAACATTCTCCGTCAAATGCCTTACTCCTATTTCGAAATCGCATTAAATCCCTTAGCTTTTTCACAACTGGTCGTCTCAGATTTTCTTTCACTTCTGCTATTGAATAATAATGTCTGTTAATATTTCGTCCTTCTTTTGTTTTTTCAAGCAATTCTAGATCATTCTCCCCTGCAAGCATCCCAACGTAATAGATTTGCGGGATTCCGGGTGCAAAGAACTGAATCGCTCTGGCTAGCAGATACGCATCGTCATTGTTTCCAAGCGCAGAATAAAAACTGCAATTAATCTGATAAATATCAAGGTTATTATATTCTGCACTGCTATATTTTTTCTTAACATTTGCTCCTTTCTCATAAAGAAGCTCTTTTGTTTCTTCAATTTCTTCTGATGTCAGTAAATCAACTACATCAACAACACCAATTCCATCGTGGGTATCTAACGTTGTCATTTGTTTTCGCGGACAAATATCCAGCCAATGTTTCAATCGGTCTCCCCTATGTGTATATAAAGCATGAAGCACAAGCATAGGAAGGGCAAAATCATATACCCAAAATCCTTTCTCAGCGATTTTCATCTGAATAGAATAATGTTCATGAATTTCAGGAAGGATCTCCACCTCGTATTCTTTTGCAATTTCTTCTATTTTAGAAAGTAACTCCCACATCTGGGGTTCTACAAAGAAACAACTTGTGTTCTCTTTTTTTGCTGCATATGCAAATGCGTCCAAGCGTATTACGCGTGCTCCATGTTTACACATAAATCGAATTGTATCTTCAATGAACTTTTGCGTCAATGGTTTTCGAATATCTAAATCAATCTGCTCTTCTCCAAATGTACACCATATTTTTTCTGTTGTTCCATCAAAAAAGGTAAGATTGACATATGGTGCCTTAGGTTTTCTTTTGTAAATTTTCTCTATCTGCTCCTGACTTGGTTCTCCATCTTTCCAAAATTCTTTATACCTTATAAACAGGTCTTTGTATTGAGAATTTTCTTTTTTCTCTTGAAAATCTAAATAGTATTTGGAATGCGCAGAGATATGATTTACCATAAAGTCATACATAAGGTCATATTTTTTTCCTATTCTTTCCAAATCTGAAAAATCTCCAAACTTTTTATCCACCTTATCATAACACATTGGTGCAAATCCTCGATCTGCGGAAGACGGAAAAAAAGGAAGAATGTGGACACTCCCTATTGCCCCTTGATAATGCTCATCTAAAATCTGTTCCAGTTCCTTAAAATTTTTTCCCAAGCTGTCTCCATAAGTAATTAACATTACTTCATTCTTCATTTCATCACCTCTTTGCCCAAATCTGTTTTTCCATTTTTATTTCTTTGTTTGGATTCGCAAGTGCGTCGTCCATAATCAGGCAAATATACATATCTTGAAGCGCTTCTTTTAAACTATAAAATTCTATCCCATTTTCCAGATAATCTGCCATTTTCATCATACAAGTAGCAACCGCAATCTCATCATCGTTCAGCCTTGCATTTCCAAATGGATTTCTATAGAGGAATTCTTCCCCTAGCATAATACCATAATGTGACCATTCCTGATTATTATAGACACCGAGATCAATTCGGTTCAATTGCTCTGTAACCGGAATATTCTTTTCCGTCAAGTAACGAATTGTCAGATCATCTATTTCTCCCCGAGTTCCCTGAATTGTAATCTGTCTCGTCCGAATAAACGAATGGTATTGTGCCGGATCTGAAAAGTCAAAATAAGCCACCTTCCCATTATCGAATTCCATTGTCAAGCGATCTCTGGAACATTTGAAAATCTCTCCATTAAAATCCATTCCCTTCCGTCCGTATGTCTCTGTTACATTAAACCAGTACCGTTTTCCATAAATTACTGCATTTTCAAATCCAGAATTCAAAAATCTCCTTATAATACTTGCCCCATGGTATCCATGAAGCGCCGAAATATTTATATTCTGTACTTCTCCAATCTTTCCCTCCTGTAATACCTGTTGCCACGCCGCATACAATGGTTGTGCAAAATATTGTTCTGCAATTTGTATTTTGGCATTATATTTTTTGTAAGTCTCCCATAGGCAATTCAGTGCTGCAATATCTTCACCTGGCGGTGTTTCACATAACACAGGAATTCCTTTTTCAAACAGTTTTCGTAAATATTCTGATACAATTCCTCTTTTAATTGCAAGCACGATATAATCTGGTTTCTCTAATTCCAATTCTTCCAGTGATGATACTACAGGAACATTGTGTTTTCTGGAAAATATATTTCCCTTTTCTTTGTCTCGAATCAGCACTCCTGTCAACTCGAATTGTTCCGGAAGCATTTTTGCAATTCTAATATAGAACTCTGCGCGCCATCCTGATCCAATCAGCCCAAAACGTATTTTTTTCATATTTATATCCTCCTACGGTACACAATATCCTCTTGATGCTTCTAATATCTGATACCATTCATCATATGAAAGTGTAATTTCCAATGCTTCTACTGCTTTTTTCACTCTTTCTATATTCAACGTTCCAGTAATTGCTGCAATTTTTACTGGATGCCTGAACAACCAAGAATACATAATTGTATCAATAGACGTGTGATAGTCTTCTGCTATCTCTTGTAATTTGGCTCTCAGTCTTACAGACTGTTTATCCTCTCCAGAAAAAACACTTCCGCCCCCCAAAGGTGACCATGCCATCAACGGCATTCTTCTTATAAGCGCATCATCCATTACTCCATTGCTGAAATTTTCTGTTGTTTTTACAGAAAACTCCATCTGATTAATGCTAATTGGATTTTTCATATAACTTTGCAACGCAGCAATCTGAGAGGGCATAAAATTTGATACACCTAAATGTAGTACTTTTCCCTCCTGTACAAGTTGATCTAACGCATCGGCTGTCTCCTGAGGATCTGCTAAAATATCCGGGCGATGTACTAAAAGCAAATCGATATAATCTGTTCCCAGATTCCGAAGTGATGACTCAATTTCTTTTTGAATCTCCTTTTTAGAAGATTCATAACGAATTGTTTTATTTCCATCTTTTCCCTTTAGTACAATTCCCGTCTTAGTTACAATCTGCATCTTTTTACGCAGCTGCGGTCTCACACGCAATACTGCATCTCCAAATATTTTTTCACATGTATATCCTCCATATACCGGAGCATGATCAAATGTTGTAATTCCCATCTCCATACATTCTTCTACAAATGTTAAAAACTGATGCCCTGTCAAATTTGCATCTGCTACTCTCATACATCCCGCAACTACCTGTGATATTTTCATATCATTATTAACAATTATTTCTTTCATTTTTTCTCCTCGCTTTTTAGTCTTATTCATCACGTTTTACTATTCTTTTACACCGCCGCTAGTCAAACCTGCTATGATCTTTTTCTGGAAAATCAGAACCAAAATAATTAGTGGCACTGTTACAATTACAGAACCTGCCGCCATATCTCCCCAAGGCATCTCATAATTACTTGGGAACATTGCAATTCCAACCGGAACTGTTCTCATCAAATCATCTGTCATAAATGTAAGTGCATAAATATATTCATTCCATGCATTAATAAATACAATCAACGCAACAGAAAATATTGCCGGTTTGATTAGCGGAATCATGATTCGAAAAAAGATTCCTGCTCTTGAACATCCGTCAATTGCCGCTGCCTCCTCAAATCCTTTAGGCAGCTGTGAAAAGAAATTAGTCAATAACCAAATTGCTAGTGGAAGTGCAAACGTAATATATGGGATAATAAGTCCTAAATATGTATTTAACAAACTAAATTCTTTTAACAACAGGTAAATCGGACTCAATGTGGCAATTGTTGGAAACATAGAAATGCTTAAAATTGCCATAAGCATAACCTTCTTTCCTTTAAATCGCAACCTTGCCAAAGCATATGCTGCAGATGCACCAATTAAAATACTTAAAAATGTAGTACATGTCGCTACGACTAAGCTGTTAAACAAGTATTTTCCAAAAGGATGTTTCTCAAACACATTAAAATAATATTGAATATTAATTTCACTTGGTATCCATTTTGCCGGCATAGCTGAGATCTCAGACATTGGTTTAATAGATGTCAAGAATTGCCATAAAAACGGAAGTACTATAATTCCTACAAAGAGGACTATAAACACATAAAAGAATATTTGTTTTATTATATGTAAGGTCTTTTTATTCATCTGTTTTCCTCCTTGCTACTCTACCAATTGATTGCCCATTACTTTCATATATATAAGACTAATGATAAATACAATAATAAATATCATAACTGCCATCGCTGACCCATAGCCGAAATCAAGGAATTTCATTAAGTTATTGTATGCATATAAGGATACACTTTCCGTCTGGTTTGCACCGCCCGTCATAACAGAAACTAAATCAAACACACGGAAAGCATCTAGTGTCCTGAATAATAACGCAACAAGTACTGTTCCTTTTACATTTGGCAATGTCACATAACAGAATCGCTGAAATACATTTGCCCCATCTATTTTGGCTGCTTCGTACAAATCTTCTGAAATCATCTGAAGCCCAGCTAAAATCAAAAGTGCCATATATGGTGCCGTTTTCCAAACATCTGTAATAACTAATGCAAGAAACGAGCCATCCGCAGTACTTAACCATGCTTTGTATGAATCGATTACACCCAATTTATATAAAATATCATTAAACAATCCATATTGATCGTTATAAATAAATTTCCACATTAGTGCTGATACTGATGTCGGAATCGCCCACGGAATCAAAATTGCTGCTCGGACAAGCCCTTTTCCCCTAAATGCTTTATTCATAATCAATGCTGCTGCAAATCCAATTACCAACTCAAAAAACACCGTGGTTATTGTAAATTTCAAAGTAAATCCAATAGAGTGCAATGCTCTTTCATCCTGAAATATCTTTATATAATTCTTCATCCCCACAAACGGATAACCACTCCCCGGATCTGTAAGTACCATTTCGTGGAGACTTAGCCAAAATGTTCTTAAAATTGGATATACCGCAATAACTAACAGAATAATGATAGCCGGAGCCATCATAATCCAGGCATCTCTGGTTTCTGTTTTTTGCAGTGAATTATATTTTCTTTTTTTACTGGTCATGACTGCCTCCTCTTTTTAGAGGCGGTGCTGTTTTTACACCGCCATGTTATTTTTATTTTTTATTGTTTAATGCCTCTACTTCTTCTTGAAGTTTGTCTAATGCCGTCACCACATCTGTCTCTCCAGTCAATGCTTGATGAATGTTTCTTTGAATAGCATCCGATACCTTTGCATATTTCGGAGAAAGTGGTCTTGATTTTCCTGTCATAATAATGTCATAAAAATCTGCATAAAATGGGATCTCCTCTAAAATCTCTGAATCTGTATACACATCTTTTACAACTGGAGGCTGTGAAGAAATCAATGTCATTTCTTTTTGTGTGTCTGCACTCATCATATAGTTAATAAATTCTACCGCTGCTGCCTTTTGTTTTTCATCAATTGCATTATTTACAACCAAATCTAGTCCTCCAAGACAAGTATGAGACTCTTCCCCATTTGGTCCTGTTGGGAGCTTTGTAGCTGCTATTTTACCTGCAACCTTTGATCCTTCGTCCTGCCCACTTGTCCAAAAGCCTGACCAGTCACGAATAAATAAGCATTTTCCTTCTTTAAATACTTGTTCACTTTCTGTCTCCGTATAAGTAGTAATCCCTTCCGGTGCATATTCATCTACTAATTTTTTCATAATATTTGTTGCCTCTACATTGTTTTCAGAATTGATTACCGGATCCCCTGACTCATCAAGTACATCTCCGCCATTGTTCCAAACATATTCTACCCAGTTTGTTACCAATGCTTCTGACTGCGCTGCCTGAAAATCAGCTCCATATTCAATCCCATTTATTCCTACAGCTTGATCTGCCAGCTCCATCCAACCTTCATATGTTGTAGGAACTTCTGCCCCCAATTGTTCTAATACATCCTGGCGATAAAACAATACACTTGAATTGGTAAACCATGGAGCTGCCACTAATTTTCCATCATATGTTGCACCCTCAACTGGACCGTCTAACATAGCATCTGTGTCAATTTTATTTGTCAAATCCATAAGCCATCCTGCTGATGCAAACTCAGCGACATACACCACATCCAATCCCATAATATCTACGCTCTTATCCCCAGACGCTAATTTATTAACAAAATCATCATGTACCTGATTTGCATCCTGAGGAAGAAGTACCGTTTCTACCTTAATTTTGTCTTGACTCTCATTAAATTTATCTACAATTTTTTGAGTCGCTTCTCCAACACCTTGATCGAACGAAAACTTCAATGTTATTTGTCCATCTTCTTTTTGACTATCTCCACCACTATTCCCACATCCAACTAGAGATACTGCCATTACAAGTGCCAAACCTGCTGCTACCATTTGTTTCTTTGTTTTCTTCATACTTGTTTTCCTCCTTCGTAATTTATGAGTTTATCTTTGCATTCCCTTATTCAGGGTAATAACCCTATTTGTGAAAACGTTTTCCTTTTGGTATAAAAAAATAGTATTTTTTTATACTTATAATTTGTACAAATTGATTTTTAAATACAATATGCACTTATTTTTACTATAAAATACAGGAAATCGTTTTCCTATTCTCTTTTTTGAAAGAGCTGATACATTCAGCTCTTTATCTATTTATGAATATCTTTTATGGTTCCTCTCCTAATAATTTTATGTGCTACATAATGTGTTGCAGCATACTCCTTTGTTCCTTTCATATATTTTAAAAGTTCTTTTGCTGCTTTTTGTCCCTCTTCGAAATATGGAATCCGAACGGTTGATAGTTCTGGTCTGCAATAAATGGAAAATTCCAAATCATCAAATCCGATAATTGACATATCTGCTGGAACACTCATACCGATACTATTTAGAAACTGCATTGCCCCTAATGCAATCAAATCACTTCCAGCAACTACTGCTGTCGGCAAGATACTATTCTCTTCATAAATCTTTTTCATTCCATCATATCCTGACTGAAATGAAAATTCACCTTGTTCTATATAGGACTCTGGTACGGAAATCCCCAATTCATTCAATGCTTTTTTATATCCTTTGATTCTTTTTTGCCCAGATGAGAAATCATGTTTTGGCCCGCCTATATATGCAATCCTCTCATGACCACTATCATACAAAAATCTTACTGCATCATAAACAGCCTGCAAATTATCGTGTGTAACTGTATCTATCACGTGCTCACCTTGAACCGCCTCCTGAGTTACTAACACTACCGGATATTCCTTTTTCTGCATCGCATCTGTCAGTTCTTTATTCACATCTACTCCTGCAAACAATACACCGTCTATTTTCCTATCCTCTAGAATATTTAAAAGTTTCAGTTCTTCTTCTAATTCTCCTCTAGATTCACAGACCATAATTGTATAACCTTCATTTGAACAAATATCATTGATTCCCTTTGTAAGTGCTCCAAATACAACATTCGATATATCTGGAACTATGACTCCTACAATATTGGTTTTTTTAGTTATCAGACTTTGTGCCAATGCATTCGGCGTATAATTATTTTTTTCAATAATCTTATAAACTTTTTCTTTTAATTTTGGACTTACCGGTTTTGTCCCATTCATCACTCTAGATACAGTAGAGATGGATACTCCAGCCTCCTTTGCAATGTCTGCAATTGTAATAGCCATATTCTCCTCCTTTACAAACAGGAAAAGGTTTTCCTATTTGTTTATATGTTACCACTTTATTCACTTTTCGTCAATTTAATTTTTTGTTTTTTATTATTTTTGTATGTTATATATAGTTTTCCACCACAAACATTGTGCTATTTTACTACTTGTGTGTTTTCTTTATGTCTACCACGATTATTTTCAAAACAGACACTTTTTCTCCCTCGCGGGATAAAAACTAACGCCAGAACTGCAACAAACATCGTTAAAATTTCCGCTCCTGGAACTGCAAGCCAGATTCCATTCATTCCAAAAAATTGTGGCAGCACTATCAAAAACAGCAATAACAACGCGAACGAGCGAAGGAATGTAATTGCTCCTGCAAAATATCCTTTCCCATAAGCCATCATACGTACTGCTGAGAAAATGTTAATTCCGGAAAACAAAAATCCCAAACCATATATCCGCATTCCGGAAACCGCCAGTGTATATACACTGCTATGTTTATCGGCAAAAAAAGATACACACATTGGTGCCAGAAAAAAAGTCAATGCATAAATTACAATCGGGGCAATACTGAAAAAACGATATGCATACCTCTCAAGAGCACGGCATACATCAAGTTTTTTATCTCCATATGCATATCCAAGCGGAGGTGCCATCCCCATAGAAAAACCGGAATAAACCCCAATAAACAAAAATTGCAGATACATAATAATGGAGACAGCAGCTATCCCATCTTCTCCGGCAAACGCCATCGCCGTTCTATTAAAAACAATTGTTGTGATCGCGATTGCCAATTGATTCACAAACTCGGACGTTCCGTTTATCATACAGTTAAATCCTATCTTGAAAGACAGTCCTCGAAATGTAAATTCCAAGGTATGTTTCTTCTTCACAAAATAGTAAAGTCCCATAGAAAAAGAAAGTAGCAGTCCTAAAATCGTAGCAAGTGCAGCTCCCAAAATCCCCATGTCCATACATCCCACAAAAACATAGTCCAATACAATATTTAGGAGACCTCCTGAAAGCGCTGTCAAAAAGCTGTAAGTGGGTGAGCCGTCCACGCGAATAAAATAAGTAAGCAGCTCTTTTCCAATGACAACAGGAGTACCGACAAGCCACCAAAAAGCATATGTTTTGCAATCACTCATCGTTAATTGTGTCGCGCCCAGCAATTCCAATAGCGCAGGAAGTTTTATCCAGATTAAGGCAGATACACCGCAGCCAACCAACAGTGACAGCAGCATGCTGACAGAAAATGTTCTGTTTGCTTCTTCTTTTCTTTCCCCACCGATATGAAGCGCTGCAAGTGCACTCCCACCTGTTGCAAACGCCAGTGCAATTCCCGTCAATATATTTACAATCGGATACACAATATTGATAGCCGCTAATGCATTTGTCCCCACATAGGACGACACAAAAATTCCATCCACAATGGTATATACCGTATTAAACAATGCCGTCAAATACGTTGGGATAATAAACTTTAATAATTTTCCAAACCGTACTTCCTTCGCCGAATCAAAAATCAATAATTTTTCCATATGTTCTCCCTCCTCAGTGCTATTTTAAACCTTAAAGTTACTTGAAGGTCAACACAAAATATCTTATAATGAAAGAAAAATTATCAGGAGCAATCATCATGAAAAAGCAATTTCATATTGGAGAGATTTCAGAATTTTTCAATCTGCCTGCTTCCACCTTACGCCACTGGGAAAGCACAGGGATTCTGACACCCAAAAAGAATCACGAAAATAACTATCGTGAGTATACGATAGAAGACTTTATGAATCTCTCCGATATTATTTTTTACAAAAGTCTGGGGCTCCCGCTCAAACAGATACAAACGATGGAACAGTCCACCCCTGAAGAGCATTCCTTTTTATTACATGAAAAAATTGATGAATTAGTTCAGCAACAGCAAGAACTCCAGCACCGAATGCAAAAACTTCGCAATCATCTAAATGCCATAGATACTTTAAATGAGCTGAAATCCCATCCATTCACAGAAGTCGATATTGATACCGACTGTATTGTCTCTTTTGATTTAGGGGAAATCAAAAAACTCCGACAATATATTGAGAATCCGTATCTGTATTCTCGTGTACAGCATTCAGAACATATTCAGTCAGAGCTTCGAGGATTGACGATTCCGTCTGAACAGCGCTCTTTGTTTCCCGATACTCAGGTACTTTGGGAGAAGAGCAGACACCGTTACATCGCTTGTTTGATGAAAGAAGAAGTCACGGAAGGATTTCCTAATAATTTGTCTCAACTGCTGTCGCAGATTCAAAAGACATACCGCACCGGTTTTATAATCAGCCGATTTTTATTGCGTGCCAAAGAAAATGGAAAGCTCTATGACTTTTACAAAACATTTGTTGAGATTGAGGAGGATTCTTATTTATGTTAACATCACTTGCATTTATTTTTCTCGTAGGTCTTGCTGCCGCAGCTATTTGTCAGCAATTAAAGCTACCCCGTATTATTGGAATGCTCATCACCGGAATCATTCTAGGTCCATATGTTCTTGACTTGCTTGATCCCTCTATTTTGTCCATTTCATCCGAGTTACGGCAAATGGCTCTGATCATCATTCTGTTAAAGGCCGGATTGTCATTAGATCTGTCTGACTTAAAAAAAGTCGGGCGTCCCGCTGTTTTGATGTCATTTGTACCTGCAAGTTTTGAAATACTCGCTTTTTTCCTTTTTGCCCCTCATATTTTGGGGATTAAACCGATTGAGGCAGCTGTCATGGGAGCCGTTCTCGCTGCAGTATCTCCTGCTATTGTCGTACCACGAATGGTCCGCCTGATGGTCCAGAATTACGGTACAGATAAAAGTATTCCGCAGCTTATCCTTGCCGGTGCCTCCTGCGATGATATTTTTGTCATCGTGCTGTTTTCCACATTTTCCAATATAACCCAAGGTGGAAATGCACATCTGATGGATTTTGTCAACATTCCGGTTTCCATCTTGTTCGGCATCGTACTCGGTGGCATTACCGGGTATCTGCTCAGTTTATTTTTCGAGACAGCATATGCACACAAGCATTGTGTCCGAAACAGTATGAAAGTGATTATTGTATTAGGAATTTCTTTTTTGTTAATGGCAATTGAAACGTGGATGAAAGACATTGTATCTATATCCGGTCTTTTAGCTGTTGTAAGCATGGCATGCCTGTTAAAAATTAAAAGCACCACTTTTGTTTCCAAAAGACTTTCTGATAAATTTGGGAAATTGTGGCTCGCCGCAGAAGTCATTCTGTTTGTTTTAGTCGGAGCTGCTGTAGATATCCGCTATACGCTGAACGCAGGAGGTGCTGCCATTCTCATGATACTGGTTGCACTTCTATTTCGTTCTGTCGGAGTTGCGATATGCCTTATCCGGACGAGGCTCACAAAAAAAGAACGGTTCTTCTGTATCCTTTCTTATCTTCCAAAGGCTACCGTTCAGGCTGCTATTGGCTCTGTTCCGCTTGCTATGGGACTCCCTTGCGGACAGATTGTCCTTTCCGTTGCAGTTTTAGGAATTTTAATCACTGCCCCGCTTGGTGCCATATTGATCGATGGCACTTACAAAAAACTACTTTGCCAATCAAAAAATAAGAAATAACGGAACGTTTTCATTGATTCTTCAAAAACTGTTCACATTTTTCTTACTTTTCTATCACACTTTTTACACAAAAAGCCAGTATACTAATAACCATAAAAGATATTAATCTTTTTATATCATTTTCTTTTTCATAATTGCCGGTCATAAGACCGGCTTTTCCTCTGTTTATCCCCTTTTTATATACAACATAAATCTTCTTAAGATTAACTTAATAAAATTTCCTTTTCTTTTAGAATCTAATCATATTTTGGACACATTTTTCTTTTATACTAAAGTCAGATAGTTGATAGAACAACTATCTCCCCCCTCATAAAGTAATTCATCTTCGGGGTAACTCGAAGATGTACACTTTACTCTCATTCCTTTAAATAACCAAAAAAGAAAGCTGTCACAGCTTTCTTTTTTTGTCTATCTTTTTCGTTTTTCCATCCAAGTCAGCAAATCGTCAAAAACCAGACTACGATCCACTTCATTTAAAATCTCATGGCGGTCATTTTCATATAACTTCATAGAAACATCTTCTATTCCACATGATTTGTAATTTTTATAAATGTTTTCCACACTCTTTCCAAAGTTACCAACAGGGTCGTCTTTTCCAGCAACCAAAAATATAGGAAGTGTCTTTGGTATCTTTCCATTTTTTTCCTGATGGTTTACTGCCAGTATTCCACAGAACATCTGATAATAAGCGTTTACGGTAAACACAAAGCTGCATAACGGATCTTTTGCATACTTTTGAGAATTAACGGGATTCCTTGACAGCCAGTCCGAACCATTTGTCTCTTGTGAGAACTTCTTATTGAAACCGCCAAACGCCATATTGTTCACCAATTTACTGCGGTATTCCCAGCCTTTTCCAAAAGCAATAATACGACATAGCACTTTGCCGGCTGTAAGAAGCAGATTGGACTTGCTTCCAGTTCCCATCACAATGGCTCCCGAAATGCCATCCCCATATAATCCAAGATACTGTCGAAGCAGAAAAGATCCCATACTATGTCCCAGCATAAAATATGGTACATCTTTATATTTTTTCTTCGTTATCTTTCTCAAATGGTGAATATCTCCTATCACGTAGGTATTTCCTTTGGATTCATGAAAAAATCCAAGCTTATCTTTTGACGTGACAGATTTGCCATGACCTAGATGGTCATGGCCCACAACATAATATCCTTTTTCTGCTAGAAATCGTGCAAATTCATCGTAGCGGTCAATATGCTCCACCATACCATGGCACATCTGCAATACCGCCGCCACTTTCCCATCCGGTATCCACTCAATTGCATGAATCTGCGTGGCGCCGTCTTTGGATGGATAATAAAATTCGTTTTTCACTACTCTTTTGTTCATTTACATCATCTGCTATCTATCATGAATTCTTATATAATCTCTGTGCGGACACAATGGTTTATAAGCCGGACGGATGATCTTATCCACATTCTTCAGCTCTTCTAACCGGTGTGCACTCCAACCTACGATACGTGCTGCCGCAAAAATCGGTGTATAAAGCGCTTTTGGAAGCCCAAGCATTCCATATACCAAACCACTGTAAAAATCGACATTTGCGTTAACACCTTTGTAAATTCTACGTTTTTCCCCAATCACTTCTGGCGCCATATGCTCTACCATCTCATACAAAGCATATTCTTTTTCGCAGCCTTTCTCCGTTGCAAGCTGCTTTACAAATTTTTTAAAGATATCTGCTCTTGGGTCAGAAACAGAATATACTGCATGTCCCATTCCATAGATCAGCCCTTTTTTATCAAATGCTTTTTTATCAAGCAGATCTTCCAAATATTTACGAACTGCATCCCTGTCTTCCCAGTCTGACAAATGTTCTTTCATATCTTCAAACATCTGTGTCACCTTAATATTGGCGCCACCATGCTTTGGCCCTTTCAAAGATGCCATCGCTGCCGCCATAGTCGAATAGGTATCTGTTCCGGATGAAGTTACAACGTGTGTCGTAAAGGTCGAGTTATTTCCACCGCCGTGATCCATATGTAATACTAATGCCATATCCAGAATCTTTGCCTCTAATGGTGTATATTTCCGATCTTCACGAAGCATCATTAAAATATTTTCCGCCATAGACAGTTCTTTTAATGGTGCATAGATATATAAATCTTCACCTCTGCGATAATTGTAAGCATGATAGCCATATACCATTAACATCGGGAACTGGCTGATCAAATTCAGACACTGGCGCAGAACATTCGGAATCGATGTGTCATCCGCTTTTTCATCGTAAGAATACAGATTCAGTATAGAGCGTGACAAACTATTCATCATATCTCTGCTTGGTGCTTTCATAATAATATCACGCACAAAATTCGGTGGAAGTGTTCTTCTCTCTGACAATGCTTCTGTAAATCTCTTCAGCTGCCCTTCTGTCGGAAGTTCCCCGAACAACAGCAGATATGTCGTCTCTTCAAATCCGTAATGTCCCTCTGCCAAAAATCCATTCACCAGATCCTTGATATTGTAACCCCGGTAATACAAATTTCCCTCACACGGTACTTCCTCACCGTCTACAATCTGAGATGCACAGACATCAGAAATGTTAGTCAGCCCGGCGAGAACACCCTTTCCGTTGACATCACGCAGGCCTCTTTTTACCTGATATTCTGTATATAACTCTTTTTCAATTGCATTGCTTTCTTCACACAATTTTGCAAGCTGCAAAATCTCTGGTGTAATGTCAAACAATAACTCGTCTATTGAATTTGCCATAGCCATTCCCCTTTCCGTCTTTAAAGTATTGTAGTTTATTATACTAAATTGTAAATAAAAAAACAACAAATATATCATGAACGATTTCTTAAAAAAGAGACAAATTTTTGTAAAATTTGTCTCTTTTTTCAAAATATTCTAATTGCTCGTCGGAAAATATGGTCTCAATGCTCCCGCCACATTACTGATCGGCATCGTCTGAAGCCAAACGCGTCCAGGTCCCGTAATCACTGTATTAAACAGTCCCTCTCCTCCAAATACGACATTTTTTAATCCTCTGATTGTCTGAATGTCCATCTGGCAGCTTGGTGTCATCGCCGCAAGATGTCCTGAATCAATTACGATCTGCTGTCCCGGCTGCAGTTCATATTCCACTACATGACCATCAAACTCAGCAAAAACCGTTCCTATTCCAGACACCCTCTGCAAGATAAATCCTTCTCCACCGAACAATCCCGATGCCACTTTTTTGTGGAAATGAATCGACAGTTCCACACCTGCTTCTCCCGCAAGAAACGCACTTTTCTGGAAAATCATCTCATTTCCAGGTGATACCTGAAATGCCTTGATAGAACCCGGAAAGCTTGAAGCAAATGCGATCATTCCATTTCCGCCCTGTGCTGTGTAAGTATTTTGAAATAAAGCTTCTCCTGAAAATGCTCTTCCAAATACTTTTCCGATACCTCCGTTTGATGTCGTCTGCATCTCCATATTCGGTGACATCCACGACATTGATCCACGCTCTGTGATCATTTTTTCACCGGATTCCAAATAACAGATGACAACCGGTAATGTCTCCCCTTTGATTTCATAACGCATATGAATCCCTCCTTTGTGAAGTTTATAGCTGCTGATTAATTCTATCACTAAGCACTGCAAATTCCTGCAATGTCAAAGCTTCACCTCTCACACTCGGACCTTTTCCAAGACTTTCGATCGCAGTTGTGATCACTTCTTTCGGAAGATGAATCTCCGGCGAATTATTCAGTCCGTTGGCAAGTGTTTTTCTTCTCTGATTAAAAGAAGCACGGATAATCTGGAACATTAATTTTTCATTTTCAACCTGTACCGGCGGTTCTTTATGACGTGTCAGACGAATGACTGCCGAACCAACCTTTGGTCTTGGCATAAAACAATTCGGCGGCACATTCGCAACAATATATGGTTCTGCGTAATACTGCACAGCGAGGGAAAGTGCCCCGTAATCTTTGGTCCCCGGTCCCACCTGCATCCGATCTGCCACCTCTTTTTGCACCATGACAGTAATACTTTCAATCGGTACATGGCTTTCAAACAAGCCCATAATAATCGGTGTCGTAATATAATACGGCAGATTTGCTACCACTTTGATCGGCTTGTTGTCATTATATTCCTTTGCAAGTTTTGGAATATCCACTTTCAGCACATCGTCATTGATCACAGTCACATTGTCGTATGCCTGCAACGTATCCTCCAAGATCGGAATCAATGCTTTGTCGATCTCCACCGCCACAACCTGTCTTGCAGCACATGCGAGATACTGTGTCATCGTCCCGATTCCTGGTCCAATCTCTAACACAAAGTCATCCTTCGTAATCTTGGCAGAACTGATGATTTTATCCAACACATGTGTGTCAATCAAAAAATTCTGTCCAAACTTTTTCTGAAATGAAAAATCATATTTTTGTAATATTTCAATTGTATTTTGCGGATTGCCTAATGTTGGCTTTGTCATATATTTACCTCAAATTCTAAATAAATCTCTTCCATTTTTCTCTGTGCAGGCAACAACTTCATCGTAGCTGATTCCTTTGAGCTGCGCGATCTCCTGAGCGATATAAGGAATGTTCAGAGAAGAATTGCGTTTTCCTCGATTCGGAGCCGGTGCAAGATACGGCGAATCTGTCTCCAGCAGAATCTTTTCCATCGGTATATCTGCCACAACTTCTTTGAGTTTCTTGCTATTCTTAAATGTAACAACACCTCCGACACCGATGCGAAATCCCATCTTCACATATTCCTGCGCCATCTCTTTTGAATACGAAAAGCAATGAATTACACCGCGAAGTCCTTTTGCATGCTGCTGCATCATCTCAAGCGTGTCCGCCGCAGCATCTCTGCTGTGAATAATGACCGGAAGGTTGAATTCCCTCGCCAGTTCAAGCTGTCTTTGGAACCATTTTTTCTGTATCCCATGAGATTCGTTATCCCAATAATAGTCAAGTCCAATTTCTCCAACTGCCACAACCTTGTCTTTCTTGCACTGTTCTCTCAAATATGCAAATCTTTCCTCATCCAGTATTCCTACTTCATCCGGATGCACGCCTACTGCCGCATAGATAAATGGATACTCTTGTGCCAATTGTACCACTTCTGTGCAGGATTGAAAAGTGGCACCGACATTAATAATCGTGCCAATGCCATTTTCCTGCATAGAATTTAAAAGCTCTGTTCTGTCTTCCTCAAACTGCTCATCATCATAATGCGCATGGCTTTCAAATATCATTGCTTCCATCTTATAAAATCTCTTTTCTTAACTGTTCCGGAGTCTTCTGTGACAATAATGCCGGCGCGATATCAAATACTGTCTTCGCCCCACATTCACCATTTGCGGAAAGTCTGTATGCCGCTCTCGCATAAGCAACTAAAACACTTGAAGTAAACTCCGGATTTGAATCCAGTTTCAAAGAATACTCAATTACATGTTTATTTCCATCTCTCCCGGTCTCTCCTGTACGGATCACAAAACCACCGTGAGGCATTTTGCTGTGATTTTCTTTCAATTCTTCTTCTGTGATAAATGTCACTGTTGTGTCATAATCTGCAAAATAGTTTGGCATTTCCTTGATTGCTTTTTCAATCTGTGCCTTGTCCGCACCTTCTTCCGCTACAACATAGCATTCACGCAAATGCTTCTGTCTTGTCGTAAGCTCTGGCTCACTTCCACTTCTTACTTCTTCAACTGCCGCTTCAATCGGTACTGTATACTGGATGCCGTTTTTTACTCCTTCTACACGACGGATCGCATCAGAATGTCCCTGACTTACACCTTTTCCCCAAAATGTGTAAGTGCTTCCCTGTACTAAGATAGACTCTGCGTAAATACGATTCAGCGAAAACATTCCCGGATCCCAGCCAACAGAGATAATTCCAATATGATTTCCCTCTTTTGCTGCTGCATCTACATTTGCAAAGTATTCCGGAATCTTTGCGTGTGTGTCAAAACTGTCAATAATATTAAAGTTCTTTGCAATCTGTGGACCCATAACCGGGAGATCTGTCGCAGAGCCCCCGCACAGAATCATCACATCCACTTCTCCTTTCAGAGAAAGTACATCATCTAAATGTACCTTTTTCACACCTTCCGTGAGAATCCTTACATCCTCCGGATTACGGCGTGTCACAACCGCCACAAGCTCCATATCATCGTTGCGCTCAATTGCAAGCTCCACACCACGTCCTATATTTCCATAACCTACAATACCAATTCTGATTTTATTCATTTTTCTGTTCTCCTTTCAACTTTGGGGACGTAGTAAAATTCAATTTTACTACGTCCCCAATTGAATTTTGCCCTGTCCCTTTTTGACTTCTACGTGAACTAATTTTAACAAATTTCCGCGCCTGCCGGCATTGTTTTTTCCGGTGTCATCAGCGCAAGGTTACCTTCTGCATCTTCTGCACACAAAAGCATACCTTCTGACAGAACCCCTGCAAGTTTTGCAGGCTTCAAATTCACAAGTACCATAACTTTTTTGCCAACCATTTCTTCTGCTGTATAATGTCCTTTGATACCTGACACAATCTGTTTTACCTGACTTCCGATTTTCACCTGCGAGCAAAGTAATTTTTTCGATTTTTTTACTTCCTCACAAGCGATAATCTCTCCAACCTGGAACTGCATCTTCATGAAATCGTCAAATGTGATCTCTTCTTTTGCTTCGATATCAATTCCTTCCTCTTCTTTTTCTTCCTCTACCGGTGGATGAAGCTCTTCCACTTTTTTCATGATTTCTTCCAAATCAAGTCTCTGGAATAAGATCTCCGGCTTATCTGTTACATTTCCGCCGTTCAACTGAGCAAGAATCTTCTCAGATGTCTCCGGCATAAAGGATGACAATAATTCTGCTCCCTTAGAAATGCTGTCAATCAAGTTATAAAGCACTGTCTCAAGACGGTCTTTCTGCGCTTCATCTTTTGCAAGTACCCAAGGCATTGTCTCATCAATGTATTTGTTGCAGCGTTTGAAAAGATTGAAAATCTCTGTGATGGCATCTGCCACGCGAAGTTTGTCCATCTTCTCCTCAACAGCTGCCGGAGTGCCGTCTACAACCGCCTTCAAGTCTGCATCTACATCCCCTGCTACTCCCTTGTCAGTCACGCTTCCGCCAAAATATTTATTTGTCATGGAAACTGTTCTGTTCACAAGATTTCCAAGTGTATTTGCAAGATCAGAGTTCATACGCTCTACCATCAGCTCCCATGTAATCACACCATCATTTTCGAATGGCATCTCATGCAGCACAAAGTAACGGACAGCATCCACACCGAACATATTCACAAGCTCGTCTGCGTAGATTACATTTCCTTTCGATTTACTCATCTTTCCATCACCCTGCAAAAGCCATGGATGTCCGAAAATCTGTTTCGGCAGTGGCAAATCCAATGCCATCAAGAAAATCGGCCAGTAAATTGTATGGAAACGAATGATATCTTTTCCGATCAAATGCAAGTCAGCAGGCCAGTCTTTTTTGAACTGTTTTGTGCTCTCGCCATCACAGTCATAACCAATTCCCGTAATGTAGTTTGTCAGCGCATCAAGCCATACATATACAACATGTTTTGGGTCAAAGTCTACCGGAATTCCCCATTTAAATGAAGTTCTCGATACACAAAGATCCTGAAGCCCCGGCAATAAGAAATTGTTCATCATCTCATTTTTACGGGAAACCGGCTGAATAAATTCCGGATGCGTGTTAATGTGCTCAATCAGTCTGTCCGCATATTTGCTCATTTTGAAGAAATATGCTTCCTCCTGTGCCGGCTGCACCTCACGTCCACAGTCCGGACATTTCCCATCTACTAACTGAGATTCTGTGAAAAATGACTCACAAGGTGTACAGTACATTCCTTCGTAGTGTCCTTTGTAAATATCCCCTTGCTCATATAACTTTTTGAAAATCTTCTGAACTTGTTTCTCATGGTAATCATCTGTTGTACGAATGAACTTGTCATAAGAAGTATTCATCATATCGGCAATCGCCTTTACTTCCCCGGCAACTTTATCCACAAATTCCTTTGGTGAAACGCCTGCTTCCTCCGCCTTCAACTCGATTTTCTGTCCGTGTTCGTCAGTTCCTGTCTGGAAAAATACATCATATCCCTGACTTCTCTTGTATCTTGCAATCGCATCTGCAAGTACAAATTCATATGTGTTTCCAATATGCGGCTTGCCCGATGTGTAGGCAATCGCTGTCGTCATATAAAATTTCTTCTTGTCCATGTTCCTACTCCTTTTTGTATAAAAAATGAAACCCATCTTCCCAACAAAAGTTAAGAAGACGGGTCTGATACCGTGTTACCACTTCTCTTCGCTTATACTTCACAGTATAAACCTTATCAAGTATGCTCATACACCATACTCTGTCGCTGTAAAGGGCGATCCCTTTGTGCTTCACTAAAATCTTTCAGCTTGGCACACCGCTCAGGAGCCATCTTCGATATCTCTTTCATCGTCTCTTCTCAGCTTCATGAGACTTCTCTGTAAATGTCTGAAATATCTACTCTTTCCATCATTGCGTTTCCTGTTTTTAATGTTATTTCACATGTGAAAATCGTATCACAGGATTTTCTCGGTGTCAAGATTCCCATTTTTCTTTTTTATTACAGTTCGCACATCAGTCAATAGTAAATGGCGTGGAGTGAACTGTAGTCACACATCACTCTACTTCCAATACTTATCCAAGTACTTTTCTATTTCTTCTTGTGGCAATGAGAATTCTTCCATCAAATTCTTCCTTGCCTGGTCTTTAGAAATATCACATTTCATGCAAATACGAATTGTTGCTTTAATCCCTTCAGCCAATCCCTCATTTCGTAAGTCTTCCCTCAAGGCTTTTTGAAATTCTTCTTCGTCATATTCTGTCAAAATCATATCTACGACCTCCGCTCGATTTTTTTGAAGTACATCTGCAAGAATTCCATTTTTAATACAATTATCCACTGCAATCTCCACTGACTTTTCAAACTGCATCCCTTCTGCAAGATACTTGCGGATTGTTGCAATAAACTCTGCATATTCTCTCAATTGCTTACACTTTTCCATTAATTCTCGATTCTTCCCCAAATTAATATTAAGCACAACTGCTGTACATTCCAGTGCTGGATTCATTTCCCATTTGTCCTCAATAAACAAATCACTCAACTTTAACTACTGACGTTCCGGCTCCTTTTTTGTTCCATTGTAAAATACAATATACTGTGGGAACGGAATATGTAGTGGCGATGTGGAATACAATCGATATTTCACCGGCTCAATGTAATCCCGATACAACGATGAAAAATAGAATAAGCCACGCAACGGTAAGTTGGGACTGAACGAGCTCTGATGTTCATAGAGATTCATCACATCACCAATGATAAAGGACAGATCATTTTTCATCCCCATATAGACCACGTCTTCAATCGTTGTGATAGTTAAATCATCGGGATTCGTATAATTACTGTCATTAATCGCATTGTAAAGCTCCAGCAAATCCTTTTTCTCATGGAAAATAACTCGGAATACCCTGTCTTTATACTTCTTATTTATCTTATGTTCTACCAAATGTTTTCCTCCTTTACATTTTATCAAATACAAATCTATGAATCAATGAAAAGAGCATACTTTCATAGGCGCCACCTACCTTTTTAATACAGAATAAACTATAACTTTTTCATAAAATACAAATCGGATTTCTTGTGACGAACGCCACGGAATTTTAGAAAATATAGAATGTTTGATTTGTAGTATTAATCATAGCACGATAAGTCCCATATTACAATATTTTTGACCAAAAGAGATGCACCGACACAATGCATCTCTTTTTCCAATCTGATTACAATTGTTCTCCGTTTGTTTTGATCACCTGCTGATACCAGTAAAATGATTTTTTCTTCAGACGTGCAAAGTCTCCTGTTCCGTCATCATATCTTCTCACATAAATCATTCCGTAACGTTTTGCATATTCTCCGGTAGATGCAGATACAAGGTCAATGCAGCCCCACGGTGTGTATCCCATCAGATCCACTCCGTCTTCCACCGCAAGCTTCATCTGTTCAATATGCTGTCTGAGATAATCGATGCGGTAGTCATCATTCACCGTTTGATCCTCCTCCAGTACGTCTTTTGCTCCTAATCCGTTTTCTACAACCATCAGTGGTAAATGATATCTGTCACTCAAGTCATTCAACGCATAACGCAGCCCTTCCGGATCGATCTGCCATCCCCAGTCTGAGGCTTTCAGATATGGATTTAAAACTCCTCCGAGGATATTTCCCTCCCCGCTCTTTTCTTTTGAATCTGCCGTCTGGCAAGAAGACATATAATAAGAAAATGTGATAAAATCTACCGTTCCGTTCTTTAAGATTTCTTCATCTCCTGCTTCTTTCTCCAACACAACTCCCATCTCTTTCAGAAGAGAATCTGCATATGCCGGATATGCTCCGTATGCCTGCACATCTGCGCAGTAATAATTGTAAAGCCGATTGTATTTCTGGCAGACAAGAACATCTTTTGGATTGCATGTCAGCGGATAACTCGCCGCGTAAATCATCATATTTCCGACTTTATATTCCGGATCGATCTCATGCGCCATCTTCACGGCAAGTGCAGATGCAACGAACATGTGATGAAGTCCCTGAAATCTCTGCTGCGGAATGTCCGGCTGTTCCATGAACACCGTAGGATTTTCCAAATCATTTAAAATTCCCTGATTCAAAAGCGCTCCCATCGGCGCCACAGAGCTGTTGATCTCATTAAATGTAAGCCAGTATTTTACCTTCCCTTTATAACGCTCGAAAATTGCGCGGCAATAATTGAGATAATAATCGATCATTTCTCTGCTCACCCATGCATTACATTTCTTCGTCAATCCAAATGGTACTTCATAATGCGAGATGGTAATAATCGGTTCAATTCCGTATTTCAGACATTCATCAATCACTTCCTCATAGTGTCTTAAACCTGCCTCATTTGGCTCTTTCTCGTCGCCGTTTGGGAAAATTCTTGTCCATGCAATTGAAAAACGATAGCATTTGAATCCCATTTCCGCAAATAGTGCGATGTCCTCTCGGAACTTTTCATAGTGACGAATCCCCTCGTGACTCGGATAAAATGTCCCCTCCTCCAACACCGGAGTAATTCGCTTGCTCTGTCCAAATTTTCCTCCTGTACAAATATCAGAAACGGACACACCTTTTCCATCTTTGTTCCATGCACCTTCACACTGATTGGCAGCTGTAGCGCCGCCCCACAAAAATTTTTCAGAAAATCCCATCTTCTTATCCTCCTATCACAAGTCTTTCATTTTCTACGGTTACTCCACCGAGCCCTTCCGCATTGGTGATGATCACCGGAGTCTGAATCTCGCATCCGGCTTTTTGAATAGCATCTATATCAAATTCCAACAGAAGCGCTCCCTTTTTAAAATGCTCCCCATTTCCGAGGATGCCTGTCGCAAATGTATTATCCTTTACTTCTGTGAGTGAAATCACCTTTCCTTTTACCGGCGCTTCGATTTCTACTTTTCCGGTAAGAACAGCTGCGCTCTTCTGTAATTCTGTTTCTTCTACAGCTTCCTCCTCTGACTCACCCTTTGTGAGAATAAAGGAGAGCACAAAAGAAAGTACGAGTGTCACTGCAAAAATGATTACTGCATATAAAAAGTTTTTCCCTCCGTCTGGAGAAATGAACTGTACCAAAGATGTCATGGACGGAGTCACAAATGCATAAGATTTTACCTGTAAAATTCCTACGATCAATCCACCGATTCCACCGGAAATACACGCTGCAACCATAGGCTTTTTCAACTTCAGAGTAACTCCATACATTGCCGGTTCTGTTACCCCTGCAAGCAGTGCAGATACAGCCGCCGGAAATACCATCTTTTTCATTTCTTTATCTTTTGTCTTAAATGCTGCTCCAAATGTAGCTCCCGCCTGAGCAGTGTTGCTGCACAACATTACTCAGGCGGGAGCTACATCAAATCATATCCCACACCGGAAATTCCAAGCATAGACGCCGGCACGAATGCCCAGTGCATTCCAGTCATTACGATAAACGGCATAAATCCGGCAAACAGCATCATCGCAAGCCATGGTGCAAACCCATAAATTCCGTTGATTACGAATTGCAGACCATTTCCTATGATTAATCCAAGCGGTGCGATTGCACAGAGGGTAATCGGAGTTACAATCATTACAATCAAAAGCGGTTTCAAAAAGCTTTTTGACCACTCCGGTGTGATTCGATCAACAAGTTTCTCCACATATTTTAAAAGCAGTGTTGATAACATCGCCGGAATAATCGGAGACGAATAACTTCCGTGTACTACCGGTATCACACCAAACAAATATGTCGCACTATCACCGGCAAGCAATAAAACGGAGCGTCTCCAAGTGCATTCATCAAAATATAGGTGTCACTTGTCGTCTGCATCACATTCAAAAGTGTCGGACCGAAAATGACGAGCAGTACCTTCACAAGACCGCCTGCAATAATCGCTGTGAACAGCGGTGTCATACACCCTGCAATAAAGTCCAGCGCCGCAACAATCGGATTGACTTTTTCGGTATGCTCTGCTGCACCGCCTCCGACCGCTGTATCAGAAATACCGGTTGCAGCTACTACTTCCTTGTAGACATTTCCCACGGAGTTTCCAATGATCACCTGATACTGTCCCCCCGCAATATTGACTCCCATAACACCCGGAATCTTTTCTACCTCTTTTTTGTTTGGAATACTTTTGTCCTTCAGAACAAATCTTAATCTGGTCATGCAGTGTGTCACCGACGTAATATTTGCAGTGCCACCAACTGCTTTTACGACTGCCTCTGCAATCTGTCTGTTTTTCTCTGCCATAATTTTTTCTCCTTATCGTTACTACGTTTTCTAAAATATCTTCTCGATTCATGTGCACCTGCCCCGAGAAAACAAAAACCTCCCACAACAGAGCCGCTATACGCCGTCTCTGCCATGGAAGGTAATGCCCAAATGGTTACAATCCTTCTCTCGTACATATCCTGTTAATATGCAGAATCAGATATAATTTTTCTTCTTTTGAAAGTATAATACCACATTTTCTTTTAAAATATCGTTCCAGCAATTCGACACATGCCGCAATCCCCGGAAACTCATCTTTCATGCTCTGATACATGATTCCATTGTCTGAATAAAGCATCTTGTTTCCTGCAATCCGGTCTAGCAGATACATCAGATGCGAGGAATAACGTGCAAAATTGAATGAATCTCTGTCAATCACAATTCCTATCTCATCTTCCACGATACTGATCGTGTCTTCCAGAATCTCCTGATATTGCTTCTTCAACTGATCAGCCACATCCGTCTTAAGCCTTGTATCATATCGGGCATTTACAAAATTCATTGCAATTCCCGAAGCTTCATTCGGATCTAACTGAACATTGAATCTGCGCTCTATCTGCTTCACCGCATATTTTCCAATGCGTGCCTCCGCCGGAAATGTCTGCTCCACCTCATAAATCAATGGCATCTGTACATCGATATTTTTCTGTGCCCTCTGAATACTAAAGTGAATGTGATCAGACATCGTCACGACCAAATTCGGGTTCATCTCATACCCCAGCTCATTTTTTGCAATCTCCACAAGTTTCGCTGTAAAATGAATCACTTTTTCCGGAATATCCTTGAAAAGTTCAATATACTTTGGGTCAATATCGTAAAATGTCCGTGTGATCAAGTTCAGGTCTTCAACCTCATATGGAGTTTTGGGAAATCCAATACCTTTACCGACAGCAATCAGCTCTTTTCCCTCACCATCGATACAAATGGCAAAATTATTGTTTAATTTGTTAATTACTTGCATCTCTCTCCAATAAAAAAACTCCTCAAGACACTAAACACCTCATTTTCACTAAACAGGTACTATTAGTAATGCCTCAAAGAGTAACAATCTAATTTACATGTATATATTAGCAAAATACATTAATTTTGTCCAGCGGCACATTACACAAATATTTCTTGCGATTTTTAGTGGTTTTCAAAATAATATTTTTCTTTTTAAATAATTCCATTATTTATTTTACATCTCTTCACTTTCCCCGAATATCGCTTTCAGCACCGCTGAGAATACTGCTGCGACAGGCCATATGATCCAACTTCTTCCCCAGTCAAATGTATACAAACTATATCCAAGATACACTGCCGTCACCAGTGGCCAATAGATGGCAGCCCATTTTTCTGTTTTCCTGTCTATCTTTTTGGCTTTCGCCGTATATTCTCCTTCCTGCAGCAATCTGTCGTATGTCTCTCTGACCATGCACACCTGAATCAAAAGATAGACCGCAACAGCAACAATCATAAATAAAAAAACAATTCCTGTCACTAACAGGTGATCCGGAAGTCCAAACGCCCCCATCACAATAAGTGGAAGAATTGATATGATGCATAGACTGACACCAATTACAATTCCCATTGTATAACGTTCCGAATACCCTTGTTTTTTCTCTTTGATAATTCCGGTAACGCCGTATTCCAACTCAATGATTTCTGTATCAATATACTGGTATTTTTCCATTTTCATTCCGGTTGTGATAAAAAGAGCGACTGCCGGAATCACCAACAAAATTAATGCAGCAATTCCTATGCCTCCTGCCACATCTTCACTGATTCCGATCTTTCCGTATTCCGCCATACTTGCCAAATAAATTAATATCACCGGACTCAAAATACACAAAACAACCCCCACTCCGATTCTCTTTGCCGCACACCGTCTATCCTTTATATATTCCTTCGACTCTTCCAGAGAAATTTTATAAATGGTTTCACCGCCTGCCGCTTTCTCCACCGTCTCCTCTACAAAAATTTCTGCCTTTTGTGTTTCTTCTATATCGTCTCTCAACAGATAATCCGTACTCACGCCAAACACTTGACTCAGCAGCAGAATTTTACTCAGGTCCGGAATAGAAGCGCTGCTCTCCCACTTCGACACAGACTGCCTCGACACGTGAATCTTCTCAGCAAGTTCCTCCTGAGACCAACCATTTTTCTTTCTCAGCTCCATAATCTTTTCCGCTAAAATCATATTATCTCTCCTCCTGTATTGAATTTATACCACAACTCTAATCCATTTTCCAGTTGCAATCTACCAACTCCCCTTGAAAATGTGTCAACCGGCAGTTGCAAATGCCGAAAACACGCCACTTCCTGCTGTCATACATTCCCCGCATCCCACATAAGATACTAAAAACGCTCTGGAGTCTTTTATGAAACAGAAAAAATATTACGTATCTCTTATTTCATTTTTTCTCGCTATCACCATCCTTCTCACCAGTTGTTCTTCTCCCTCCATTCCGACAAATGCGAATACTGCATTTCAAAATTTTACCCGAAATCTGTTTGAGCAAGATGTCGTTTCCACAACAATCGGTCTTCACTATACCTTGCAAAATCCAGAATCCTACGGTATCAAAGAAATTCCGATTACATATGGTTCCTTCGATGTAGATGAAACCGCTTCCTACGCAGCTCTTGAAAACTGTAGTGCGGTGCTCGATAAATTTTCCTATGATACTCTGTCGAAAGAAAATCAAATCACATACGATGTCCTTTCTTCTTATCTGGATACTGCAAAAAAAGGGATTCCGTACAGTCTCTACGAAGAACCACTCAGTCCGGTCACCGGCATTCAGGCACAACTTCCAGTTCTGCTCGCTGAGTATCAATTTTTTTCTGCAAAAGATATCGAAACCTATTTAGCCCTCCTTAAGACGACACCGCAATACTTTGATTCCCTCATTCAGTTTGAACAGAAAAAATCGGATACCGGATTGTTCATGGCAGATTACACCGTCGACTCCATTTTGGAACAATGCAACGCATTTCTTGCTATGGGCGATTCTAACTATCTACTATCCACGTTTGAAGAACGACTCTCTGCACTGGAAAATGTGACAGCGGAACAAAAACAAAGTTATATCAGCCAAAATCATGAACTTCTCTCTTCTTCGATTTTGCCCGCCTACGAGCACCTTGTGTCTGCACTCACTAAGCTCAAAGGCTCTGGTAAAAATACGAAAGGTCTCTGCAATTTGCCAAATGGAAAAGATTACTATGCTTATCTTGTTTCCCGTGACACAGGTTCTCCGCATACGGTAGAAGAAATTCAAAAACGAATCTATGCTCAGATTAGCTCCGACCTCATTGATATGCAGACAGTTGCCGCCAAAAATCCAACTCTCTCTCGGGAAACTTCCGTCACTTACGACGTTCCGCCGTCTGCTATCATACAGGATTTGGAGCAAAATATTACCGATGCATTTCCAAAACCTGCAAATGTCACCACGCGGATTAAATATGTCCCAGACGCATTGGAACCATACTTAAGTCCGGCATTTTACATGATACCTTCCATCGACAATACTTCCGAAAATATCATCTATATCAATCAGGCTCATACTATGGAAGATATTCGCCTGTTTACGACACTGGCACACGAAGGCTATCCGGGACATCTCTATCAGACTACCTACTATGCCAATACCAATCCGGACCCACTCCGAAATCTTTTAAATTTCAGCGGTTACGTGGAAGGCTGGGCGACCTACGCTGAAATGTGCTCCTATTATCTGAGTTCTTTGGAAAAACCGTACGCCACGCTGCTGCAAAAAAACAGCTCTGTCCTCCTCGGGCTTTATGCGGCTGCCGACATCGGTATTCACTACGACAATTGGAGTCTTGCGCAGACCACTCAGTTTTTTACTTCTTACGGAATCAAAGATGAGAAGCCAATTCGAGAAATTTATGAGTTGATTATCTCTGATCCTGCCAATTATTTAAAATATTATGTAGGATATGTAGAAATTTTAGATTTGAAAAAAGCGTCACTCAAAAAGAAGAAAGAAAAGTTCTCACAAAAAAAATTCCATAAATCGATATTGGATATTGGTCCCGCTCCGTTTGATGTAGTGGAAAAATGGTTGTGATCTGCATACAATATAGCAATACCATTATGAAAGAAAGGGAATTTATGTATATCCTTTTTAGTATTTTCATCATCATATTACTGTTTTTCTTTGTAATCAATCACTCTCGAAAAAAATGTATTATACGTAAAATCTGCTGTATGACACTGGAAGAAAAATGTAATTTGCTAAATGCTATCATTGAACCGATGGGATTTTCCTATCTGGCTAATCAGGACATTTTTACTTCCACGCGTGATGCCTGGCAGCGCAAAATGGGATATCAGTCACTTTATAACCGAGGTGCTGTGCATTTTAATATGGTGTTCGACTATCTTCCGGTCTACTTTGACTACAACGATAAAACCTGGATGATTCAGCTCTGGAAAGGACAATACGGAATCAACACCGGAGGGGAAATCGGCGTATACTATGCAGACCACATTGTCTCGCAACAACAGCTTGACACCACATTATTCCAGGCGGTCGACGATTCGGATATGTTAAAAATGTCAATGGAGCTGATGCGAGATGGGAAATGTGTTTTTCGGCTGACCTGCGTTCATTGGTGGCTCACCGGATTTTCTATGGGGTTATTTTCATGGCCAAAACAGCTCTCCCTGAATGCCTCCATCACCTTTCCAGACTGTGCAATGATGAATGCATTTATCGAAGGGCTCCTAAAACAGTCTTACTGTCGATGTGACCTCACCATCTGCGGACTGACATTGACTTTTGACATGAAACCTCTTTGCCGCCATAAAAATTGTCTGCAAAAATTAGCTGCCTGGTTCTCTCAATGGAAAAACCGCATGTTTTGTTGGCTCTTTTTATTTGCTACTCGACCATTTTGTCTTTCTTTAGATCGGCTTCTCTATCTTTACTATTTTCTTCCGTTTGCATTTCGAAAGACAATGTATGTTCGTGGCTACAAACGAAAATATATTCGCCGTTGTGGCTGTAGGAGGCAATAATTATGGGATATGAAACAAGAATTTCAAAAGCATTTGAGGGGGCATTAAAGCTCCCTCTCAGTGACAATTCTAAGTATGTTCTGTTCAGTGACTGCCATCGGGGAGTTGGCACTTCCAATGATAATTTTCTAAAAAACCAGCATTTATATTTTGCAGCCTTACAACACTATTACCAAAATAATTTTACCTATATTGAATTGGGCGATGGGGATGAACTTTGGGAAAACCGATCCTTTAACCGGATCCTTGAAATACACAGCAATGTTTTTTGGCTTCTGTCCCAGTTCTACTATCAAAAACGGCTGTATTTGATCTACGGCAACCACGATATTGTAAAACAGAATTCCTCTTTTGCCACCTTGAAATGTAAGATTTATTATTGCGATGCAACCCAATGTTACCTTCCGTTATTTCCAGGTATTACGTTTCAATCTGGGATTATTCTCTGGGATAAAAATCATAAAAAAGACATTTATCTCACTCACGGACACCAAGCTGATTTTTTTAACAGCACCCTTTGGAAAACAGCTCGTTTTCTTGTACGTTATGTCTGGGGTCCACTGGAACAAATCGGTTTTTCCAATCCAACCAGTGCCGCACGCAATCACACAAGAAAGCAGAAAATCGAAGAACGACTTACCCGATGGGCAAAAAACGAAAATCGTATCCTCATTACAGGACATACCCACCGCCCGATGCTCGGCACAAAAGATTCCCCTTATTTTAATACCGGAAGCTGCGTGCACCCACGGTGTATCACCTGTATCGAAATCGAACACCGATGTCTGACGCTCGTGAAATGGTGCCTGGATATCCACGAAGATATGAGTCTGTATGTCTCACGAGAAGAATTAGCCGGACCAATTTGCGTGGATGAATATTAATTGGGGACGTAGTAAAGCTCAAAAAGGGACAGGGCAAAGTGCAAAAAAGGGACGTAGTAAAATTCAATTTTACTACGTCCCCAATTGTTATAAATTTATATTCCCGCTCTTACCGGATGCGCTCAATCTTGACATTGCACGTGCCAAGGATGCAGAAGAAATATGGTATTCCTGTATGCTTTGTTTCTGTCTGAGTTGTTCTTCTGCACGCTCTTTTGCTTCCTGTGCTCTTTTTACGTCAATCTCTTCCGGACGTTCTGCTGTATCTACAAGCACATAAACTCGTCCGTGAGATACTCGTGCGAACCCGCTTCCGACAATCGCAATCTGCCATGTCCCATCTGGCATCTTAATCTTCAATTCTCCGCAATCAATTGCCATGATCACACTCTCATGATGTGCCAGCACTTCCCGCTGTCCATCCAGTGCCGGAATAATCACTCCGGTACACGGACCATCATAAAAGAGATGGTCACTGGCAATTAATCTGATACTAAATGTAGTTTTCATAACACTCAGCTCCTTTTAATGTTCCATTGACTTTGCTTTTTCAATCACATCATCAATTGTACCGACATTAAAAAATGCAGCTTCCGGATACTGATCCATCTCACCATCAATGATTGCTTTAAATCCGCGGATTGTCTCTTTTAATGGAACATATCTTCCCGGAATTCCTGTAAAGTTTTCCGCTACAAAGAATGGCTGAGATAAAAATCTCTGTACCTTTCTTGCCCGGTAAACAGTTGTCTTATCTTCTTCTGATAACTCTTCCATACCTAAGATGGAAATGATATCCTGAAGTTCTTTATATTTCTGCAAGATAGCCTGTACATTTCTTGCTACTTCATAGTGTTCTTCTCCCACAACATCTGCTTCCAGAATACGAGAGTTTGATTCGAGCGGATCTACCGCCGGGTAAATTCCCTGTTCTACAATCTTTCTTGACAATACAGTTGTCGCATCCAAGTGGGCAAATGTTGTCGCCGGAGCCGGGTCAGTCAAGTCATCAGCCGGCACATAAACAGCCTGTACAGATGTTACAGAACCATTTTTTGTAGACGCGATTCTCTCCTGCAGTTCACCGACTTCATTTGCAAGAGTTGGCTGATATCCTACTGCTGAAGGCATACGTCCAAGAAGCGCGGAAACTTCTGAACCAGCTTGTACGAAACGGAAAATATTATCAATAAACAACAATACATTCTGATGTTGTTCATCACGGAAATATTCTGCCATGGTAAGCCCTGTCTCAGCCACACGCATACGCGATCCAGGCGGCTCGTTCATCTGACCGAACACCAAAGCAGTCTTGTCAAGAACCCCTGACTCTTTCATCTCCGACCACAAGTCATTTCCTTCTCTGGAACGTTCTCCTACTCCGGTAAAGATAGAATATCCTCCATGCTCTGTTGCGATATTACGAATCAATTCCTGAATCAACACGGTCTTACCTACACCGGCACCACCGAACAGACCAATCTTACCACCTTTTGCATATGGAGCCAAAAGATCGATAACTTTGATACCTGTCTCCAAAATTTCTACTACAGGACTTTGTTCTTCAAATGTAGGAGCATCTCTGTGAATTACCCAATGCTCTTCATTCTCCAAAGACTCACCGCCATCAATTGTATCTCCAAGAACGTTAAATAAACGCCCCAATGTCTTATCTCCTACAGGTACTTTAATCCCTGATCCGGTTGCAGTTACTTCCATATCTCTGCTCAATCCTTCACTGGCATTCAGCATGATACAACGTACTGTATTATTTCCAATGTGCTGTGCAACTTCCATCACGCAGCGTTTCCCATTGTTACCTACTTCCAACGCATCTTTGATATATGGAATATCATTATTTTCAAATTCCACGTCAACGACAGGTCCCATAACCTGTACGATTTTCCCTTTATTCATGCGTTTGCAACCTCCCTTCTGTTATTTTGCTTTCTTCTTTTTCTGTGCTTTTGCACCACTGATTACCTCTGTGATCTCCTGCGTAATGGCAGCCTGTCTCACTCGGTTAAATTCGATATTCAGATTACGCAAAATTTCTTTTGCACTCTTTGTGGCACCATCCATTGCCATCATTCTTGAATTCTGTTCACTACAGAACGACTCAACAAGTGATCCGTAAATAAATCCAGTCACATAATTCGGAATGATACAATCCAATACATCCTTTGGTGTCGGAAGCATCGGAATCTCATCCAGCTGAATTCCCGCCGGGACCTCACAAAATGCTCCTGACTGAAGTGGAAGCAGCTGCTTTGTCTCAGCCACCATCTCCACGGCATTCTCCATTCTCGTATAAATAATATGCACCTCATCCAATTCTTTTCGATTGAATAAATCTAACATCTTCTCAGCAATCACTCTTGCGCGGTGCATCGTTGGCTTTTGCACTGTGTATTTAAAAGAAGTATCTACATCCACATTTTTCTTTTGAAAATAACTTCTTCCAAGCTGTCCCAGCACAAACAACTCATTATGTCCCGGCTTATCCAAAAACTCCTGAGCCAGCTTGATAACATTATGGTTATATCCTCCTGCAAGACCTTTATCTGCCGTTACCACAATATAGCCTTTCTTTCTGTCAGCTTCTTTTATCTCCGGGCGCTCATCAAAATACTGATGTTCGATCCCACCCTGCATATGTCCAAGAATACCGGCAATCATGATTTGCAATGTATAAAAATACGGCTCTGTCTCTTCCAAATTCTTTTTCGCTTTCTGTAAATTAGAAGAGGCAATCATATGCATAGCACTCGTGATCTTCATCGTATCTTTTATACTTTTCATTCTGCTTTGCAGCTCTCTTGTATTTGCCATACTAACACCTGCTCTTGAATTCTTTTGCTAACTCTACAATTTTATCAATTAATTCGTCGGACAATACTTTCTTTTCTTCAATTTCATTTACAATCTCTGCATGTTCTATTTCAAAGAAATTCAGCATATCCTTCTGGAAATCTTTGATTTTTGAAATCTCTACATCAACTAATACTTTATGTGTTGCCACGCACAACGTGATAACCTGTTCATGTAAACTCATTGGATGGCACAGTGGTTGTTTTAACAGTTCCATCAAACCTTTACCATATTGTAACTGCTCTTTTGTTGCTGCATCCAAATCCGAACTAAACTGTGTAAACACTTCCATCTCACGGAACTGTGCAAGGTCGATACGGATACTTCCGGCAACTTTTTTCATTGCCTTTGTCTGTGCTGCTCCACCTACACGCGATACAGAAAGACCTACATTGACCGCCGGTCTCATACCTGCAAAAAACAGATCACTCTCAAGGAAAATCTGTCCGTCTGTAATAGAAATTACGTTAGTAGGAATATACGCAGAAACGTCTCCTGCCTGTGTCTCAATAATCGGAAGTGCGGTAATCGAACCACCACCAAGCTCATCACTCAATCTGCTGGAACGTTCCAACAATCTTGAATGCAAGTAAAATACATCTCCAGGATATGCCTCACGTCCAGGAGAACGTTCCAATAACAACGATAATGCACGATATGCAACTGCATGTTTTGATAAATCATCGTACACAATCAGCACATCTTTCCCTTTGTGCATAAAATACTCTGCAAGCGCTGTTCCTGAGTACGGTGCAATATATTGTAACGGTGCAGAATCACTCGCTGTCGCAGATACAACAATCGAATAATCCATGGCATCATTTTTTGTAAGAGTTGATACAATTTTTGCAATTGTAGATGCTTTCTGTCCGATTGCAACATAAATACAGATAACATCTTTTCCTTTTTGGTTGATGATCGTATCTGTTGCAATAGATGTCTTACCTGTCTGTCTGTCACCGATAATCAACTCTCTCTGTCCGCGTCCAATCGGGAACATAGAGTCAATTGCCAAGATTCCTGTCTCAAGCGGAACACTGACTGATTTACGATCAATAATTCCAGGTGCCTCTTGTTCAATCGGACGGTATCCGTCAGAAGGAATATCTCCTTTTCCATCAATTGGTGCTCCCAGAGCATCCACAACTCTTCCTAAGTATGCATCTCCAACCGGAATTCCGGCTTTCTTTCCTGTTCTTGTTACCTTTGTACCTTCTTTGATTCCTGTGTCTTTTCCAAGTAAAATGACACCGATCTCATTTCTTCTGATATCCTGAACCATACCTTTTACGCCTGTTTCAAAGATAACAATCTCTCCATACATTGCATGGTCAATTCCGTAAACAGTTGTAATTCCGTCACTGATCCAGATAACAGTTCCGACCTCCTGGTCTTTTGTTTCTAACTCATAATTTTCTATCTCACTTTTCAAAATAGAAATAATTTCTTCTGAACTAATTGAGCTCACACTTTCACCTCCAGATCAATCTTAACTGGTTCATACGGCCACGCAGACTCCAGTCATATTCATAGTCTTTCACATGCAAAATAAATCCTCCGAGCAGCTTATCATCCTGTTCAAGCTGCCACTCTACTTCTTTTACATGATACTTTTTACATAAAAATGTTTTCATTTGCTCTAACTGCTGTTCACTAGGGCAAGCCACATACGTAAGAACTGCCGGTAAAATTCCGTTCTGTTCGTTATAGTACTCTTTGTATGCGGAAAATATATCTTCAATTACTTCTACGCTATGGTAGTCGCATAAAATTTTCAGGAAATTTTTGATTTCCTTTTGAAATACTTTTTCTATAATGCTGTGTTTTACCTGAATTGGAATAATCGGACTCATCAGGGAGGTTCTAAGCTTTGGCACTTTCTTGAAAGCTTCTTCTGTCTCTTCTATGATCGTTTTATCAATTCCTAACTCATAAAGAACTTTCGCATAATTAATTGCCGTTTGCGTCATTTTGCTCACCTACCTGGGATAAAAATTGTCCGTATAGTGCCTGATTTGCCGCCGCATTTTTCTGCTCTCCAAGCATTTTTGAAACTGCCACAAGTGCAAGATTGGCAACTTCTTTTTCCATGCCGCGCACTGCTTTTTCTCTGTCTAATTCCACAGTCTTTCTCGCATTGTCAATGATTTTTCCAGCCTGCTCATCTGCCTCTTTGACAATTCTTGAATATTCTTCCTGTGCTCTTGCCTTTGAATTTTCCACAATTCTCAAAGATTCGTCATGTGCATCATTCAACGAATTCTCATACTGAGCTTTCAACTGCATAGCATCCTGTTCCGTCTTTTTTGCAGTTTCAAGCTGAGTTTTGATCATTTCATCTCTTTTCTCAATGATTCCCATAACCGGCTTGTACAAAAACTTTCTCAGCAGCAAATACAGTACCAATATGTTAATAATGGTGATAACAAGGTTTGAAACACTTAAACTAAGCATCCTGATAACCTGCCTTCCTGTATATTATTTGTTAATATTCACACCGTTGTCTGATACGTGAACTATAAAAATTATTTTAAGAATAAGATGATTAATAATGCGATAACGAAACCGTAAATAGCTGTTGCTTCGGCTAAGGCACATCCAAGTAAGAGTGATTTACTGATCTTGCTCTCTGCTTCCGGCTGTCTTGCGATTGCATCCACTGCTTTTGATGTTGCGATACCAATACCGATACCTGCTCCAATACCTGTTAAAACTGCAATACCTGCTCCAATTGCGATTAATGTTGACATAATAAATTCTCCTTTTCTTCTTGTGATTATTCCATTGCTTCTTTTATAAACAATGATGTTAAAAATACAAATACATACGCCTGAATCAATCCATCGAAAATATCGAAATAGAAACTAAACGGAATTGGCAAAAGAACCGGTAAAATAATTTTAATCAGTTCCATTACTACAAATGATCCTAAAACATTTCCGAAAAGACGCATACATAATGATAATGGCTTGATAAATATCTCCAAGATGTTGATCGGTGCGATGATAGGCATTGGCTCCGCAAAGCTCTTCACCCACTTCTTCAACCCCTTCTGTCGGAATCCTGCATACTCAATTAAAATGATACTCATAATTGCGAGTGCTGCAGTCACATTCAAGTCTTTTGTTGGCGGCTTAAATCCTAGAAGCCCTATCAAGTTAGCAATTCCAATATAAATGCCAACTGACATCAAATACGGAATGTATCTCTTTCCCTCTTTTCCAATAATCTCTTCAAAAAAGTGGTTCATTCCGCCAACTGCCGTCTCTAAAATAAGCTGTTTTTTACTTACACGTTCGACTGACAGGTTCCTAACGAGGCAGATACATAGCAACGTGACGACTGCCATAATAATCCAGGTAACTACAACCGATTCTGAAATAGGAATACCTCCGAAAATCGGAATAGTAAATGCTGTCTCGCAGTTTAATTCTTCTAATAATTGCGTTCCTAAATTTTCCGTATCTATTCACTCCCTTTCCTCATTTTTCGTTCGACTTATTATACAACTTTGATTTTGAGATACAATCCGCAATCCGCGAATAATTTGACGAATATCATTTGTTTTTTTCAGCAGTTTGTACATTGTATTTTTAGAAATGCGTGTATGGCTCATATTTTAATAACGATTCATCCCCCTACAATTGTTCCGCCGTCTCATCTTCCGATAAAAAACGTTCCAAAGACTGGGCCATTGCAATTGCTCGAATTACAGCACTTTTCGCCATGTCCATGTGAATACTTTCAAGTCCATTTAATCCCACAAGGGCGTATTGTTGCGCTAACGTATAATCTCTCATATTGAACCTCCTGCATCTTTGTTATTTTCATCCAAATTTTACATAGTTGCATTATAACATATAACAAAGAAAAAAATAGAGAAATTAATGATTTCTGTAAACCATTAACTCCTCTATATACTCAACTAGTTGCCAGCCATACACTTGCCATAATCCCGGCCAGCGTTGCCGCCAGTGCCCCGGCAAGTGTATATCTGGTCTTTCGCACTTTTGCCGCCATAAAATATACGCTCATCGTGTAAAATATTGTCTCTGTGCAGCTCATCATAATCGAAGCAATCAAACCAATTCTGGAATCTGTGCCATATTCTTTAAATATATCTAGTACCAATCCCGTTGCCGCCGAGGAAGAAAACATTCTCACAATCGCAAGCGGAACCAATTGTGATGGAAATCCAACATATGCCGTCATTTTCCCGATTATTTCCGACAAAAAATCCAAGAAGCCGGAGGCTCTCAATATTCCGACTGCTACCATAAGCCCGATTAATGTTGGCATAATTTTAATCACTGTAAAAAATCCGCTTTTTGCTCCCTTGATAAAGTCATCATATACGTCCACTTTATTAAACACACCATAGGCAACAATTCCTAAAATAGTAACCGGAACAATAAAATCTGATAAATATAGAAGAAGCTTCATAAATTACTCCCGTTTTGGTAATCTATAAAATATATGTACTTCATTAGCTAAACATACTAAATCAATAACCTTCTCTGAGGAAATCCCTCAAATTACCAGTAAACAACTAATACAACTTCCGTTCCTGCTTTTCTTCTTATAGTTTCTTCTTTATTATGTAAAAATACATCGCAATCAGCAATACCGATGCCAAAATCCAAGCTATGGGACTCGCCATACAAATTCCAAAATAGCTTTTATATCGTGAAGCAACAATTGCTGTCACACCTCTTCCCACAAGCTCCGCAATTCCCGCCATCATCGGAAGTAAACCAAATCCCATACCCTGAATTCCGTTTCGATATAAATTGACCACTGCCAAAGGGATAAAGAATACACCTGCACATTTTAGATAAACGTCTACGGAACCAAGGATATTTGTCAAGTCTCCGGACAAAAACAATACCGTCAGGTATTTCCCGACCGTAGCAATCAAAACTCCTGTCACGATTGCATATGCAAATGAAATCAATGTTGCTGACTTAAATCCATCTCGAATGCGTTTGATTTTTCCTGCTCCCACATTTTGTGCGGAATAGGTGGCAAGCGTCGTCCCCATAGCAACGAATGCCTGTGATACCAACTGCTCAATCTTACTTGCTGCTGTAAATGCAGCTACCATTGTAGAGCCGAGCACGTTCAACGCAGACTGTACCATCATTGTTCCAATCGCCGTGATTGAATACTGAAATGCCATAGGAAGTCCTATACTCAACTGAATTCTTGCCATTTTCCAATCCATTGTCCAGTCCTCACGATGCATCTTAAGCACTGGAACTGCCTTTATAATATACACAAGGCAAAGAATTCCTGATACTCCTTGTGAAATAACAGTCGCATACGCAGCTCCCGCCGCTCCCATATGAAACACGATAATAAATACCAAATCCAAGACAATATTAAGCAGTGCTGCCAAAATCAGAAAATACAACGGCACCTTACTGTTTCCAAGTGCCCGCAAAATACTTGACAGCAGATTATAAAGCACCTGTGCCACAATCCCGGCACAGATAATCATAATGTATTCATAGGCATCTGCAAAAATATCAGACGGTGTATTCATGAATGTCAAAAGCTTATGCATTCCCAGCATACTTATAATTGTAATCACAACCGAAATCACCGCCGACAGCACTGCTGCCATCGCAACAGTCTTTCGCATCCCTTTCATATCTCCCGCACCAAATCTTTGCGCAGTCATCACCGTAAAACCGGCAGTCAGTCCAATCAGACTTGTAATGATCAGAAACATAATCGTTCCCGTCGATCCGACTGCCGCCAATGCTTTTGTTCCAACAAACTTTCCAACTATGATCGTATCCGCCATACTGTAAAACTGCTGAAATACGTTGCCCAAAAAGATTGGAACCGTAAAATTAAAAATCACTTTTGCAGGATTTCCTACCGTCATATCTCTTTCCATCAATATTACCCCCTTGTTAATTCTTCCCTGCACAAATTGAGCGCAGCTTCAATCACCTTATCCATATCATAATATTTGTAGCTTCCCAAACGCCCTCCAAATATCACATTCCTCTCCTTCTTCGCAAGCTCCTGGTACTGCTCAAACAGCCGATTGTTCTGCTCATCATTTACCGGATAATACGGTTCCATTCCCACTTTCCATTCCAGCGAATACTCTCTTGAAATAACCGTTTTTTCCTGCATTCCAAACTCAAAATGCTTGTGCTCAATAATACGCGTATACGTAACCTCTCTTTCCGTATAATTCACAACTGCATTTCCCTGATAGTTGTCCGTATTCAATACTTCTGTCTCAAATCTTACCGAACGATACTGAAGCGCCCCCAACTGATAGGAAAAATACTCATCAATCATGCCCGTGAACACAGTCTTTTCTGCAATGTCCGGATTTTCCTTGATAAAGGAAAAATAGTCCGTATCGGTCTTCACCGGGATCCCATCCAGCATCTTTTCCACGATTCTTGTGTATCCGCCAATCGGAATTCCCTGAAAACGGTCATTAAAATAATTGTTGTCATAGGTAAAACGCACCGGCAAACGGCGAATAATAAATGCCGGAAGCTCCTTACACTCTCTTCCCCACTGTTTTTCAGTGTATCCCTTTACCAGTTTTTCAAACACATCTTTTCCGACAAGAGACAGTCCCTGCTCCTCTAGATTCTTTGGCTCTGTAATTCCCGTCTCAGCCACCTGCTGCGCAATCTTTTCTTTCGCCTCCTGTGGCGTTTTGATCCCCCACATTTTGCTGAATGTATTCATATTAAACGGCAAATTATAAAGTTCATCTTTGTAAACAGCAATCGGCGAATTGATATAATGATTAAATTCTGCAAACTGATTGATATAATCCCACACCTCTTTATTGGACGTGTGGAAAATATGTGCTCCATACTTGTGCACCTGAATTCCTTCTATTTCCTCACAATAAATATTTCCGGCAATGTGATTTCGTTTTTCAATCACAAGGCATTTTTTTCCACTTTTCTTTGCTTCATGTGCGAAAACAGCACCAAAAAGTCCTGCTCCCACAATCAAATAATCGTATTTCATATTTTTTCTCCATTATTTTGTCTTATCTCTCCTCATTTTAGACAATTCAGCTTAGAATCGCAATATTTTTCTCCATTGATTTTCCCTTTTTATTGCACTAAAATAGTATTTAGAAAATTAGGAGGTGTTATTTTATGGGTGCAAAACAACAAGCTTACAAAAACCTTGCAGATACCATGATCAAAAATTTTTCCAAAAGAAATATCGAGGCTTTCTATTGTGATGATCGAAATCAAGCAGTTTCATTGGCAATGGAAATGATGAAAGATGGAAGCACCGTCGGTTTTGGCGGTTCTGAGACATTGAACGAAATCGGAATTTTAGATACAATCAAGAATTCTTCTTTGACTTTAATTGACCGGAACATCGCAAAGACTCCGGAAGAGAAAAAAGAGATGTATTTTAAAAATGCGATGGCAGATTATTTTTTAATGAGTTCCAACGCCGTTACGATTGACGGAGAGTTAATCAATATCGACGGTAACGGTAACCGCGTTGCCTGTCTCATTCACGGTCCGGAGCACGTCATCCTCATTGTCGGGATGAACAAAGTAGTCACAGATGTAGAATCCGGAGTTGCCCGCGTCAGAAACATCGCTTCCCCTGCAAATGCCGCTCGTCTCGGAACAAGAACTCCTTGTGGCGCAGTCGGACATTGTGGCAACTGCAATTCTCCTGACTGTATGTGCTGTCAGGTTGTCATTACAAGACACTCCAGACACACCGGAAGAATCAAAGTTATCTTAGTTGGCGAAGAATTAGGTTATTAAGAATTTCTTAAAGGGGACGTAGTAAAATTGAATTTTACTACGTCCCCTTTTGAATGTTTTAACAATATTTTTGAATGATTTCCTGCATTTTATCAAACTGCTGTTCCATCTCGTCCACCAGTTTGAACTGTGTGCGGGCGCGAACCAGATTGTGTTCCGGATACGCTGTTTTAAAGTAAGTGTCTCCCTGAAGATAATCTGTCAGGAAACGGATTCCACACTCTAATGTCATCAGTCTTGCCCCCCAAGGCAAGCTTTCTTTTTCTTCCTGTGTCAACACATCACCAGTACCTTCCAAATAGCCTTTTACATATGTGTCATACAGAGAAATATCAAAGTGAACCAAATCCAGATCCTTCTCATCTTCCGCCGCTGTGGCAGCACCAAAGCGAATCGAATCTCCGAAGTCATTTGCCGCAAGACCAGGCATAATTGTATCTAAATCGATAATACAAAGTCCTTTTCCAGTCTTGGCATCAAATAAAATATTATTTAATTTTGTATCATTATGTGTAACACGCAACGGAAGTGTTCCCTCTTCCTGCTGTTTTACAAGCACTCCACAGTCCTCTTTTCTGTTTAATGCAAACTCAATTTCTTTCTTGCAGGAAGCTGCTCTGTTCTTAATATCACGCTTTAACGACATCTGGAATGCCTCAAATCGTTTTACCGTATTGTGGAAATCCGGGATTGTCTCATTCAACTCAGACGCCGGATAATTGCCAAGCTGTTTTAAGAAATGCCCGAAACTGTTTCCTGACTGATAGAACTGTTCCGGTTTCTCCACAAACTGGAAACATACCGAGTCATGGATGAAATGATAGCTTCTCCAAGGTTGTCCCTCGTTATCCTCAAAATATGTACACCCATTCTTTGTCTTAATCGCAGCAAGTGTCTCCCTATCCGGATCACCGCCTTCTTCTCGAATCACATTTCTCAAATACTCAGTCACACGGAAAATATTTTCCATAACTCCGGCAGGATCTTTGAATACATTGTTATTTACTCTCTGCAAAATATAACACAACTCATCTTCTCCATCTACCGGCATATATACTGCATATGTCTCATTGATATGTCCTTCACCAAATGGCTTTACATAACTGCACTGTGTTCCAAAACCAAACGCGTACAATGCATCTTCAAGATTTCTGTTATTTCCTACTCCGTCAATCTTTCTTCTAGTCGAAAATACAACTTCGCCCTCTTCTACTTTTCTCTTTGACTCAATTGTACAGTTCGCCTTTACTACACTTCCAAGACCGATATGTGCGCCGCATCCCACAAAAGAATCATGGTCTACCACCGAACCACTGTTTACCAAAACACCATGCTCAATCACAGTATTTGTGTTCACTACCGCATTCTGCATAATAAAACTTCCCTCGCCAATCTTTGCACTCGGGCTTACTACTGCAGACGGATGAATAATTGCCGGAACATTGTATCCAGCCTCCAGCAATTGTTCTGTCCAATACAGACGCATTCCATTATCTCCAAGACCTGCCACTGCCGTGTCATACTTTTCCAAAAACGCTTTATAATCACAGCATTTTCCTATAATGTCTGTTCCTATAACAGCATCATCTAAAAATACAACCTCTTCGTATCCAAGTATTTTAGCCGTCTCCTGAATCATATGACCAAATCCGCCAGCACCTAAAATCAATAAATTGTTCATCGTAATCTTCTACGAGCAAATCTGCTCATGCTTCCCCTTTCACTATAATTTTTCTTCATTATAACATTTGTATCTGCTTCTGTCTCCCTTTTCATAAAATAATATTTTGTTTAGTTCTATTCATTTCATACCACTCATTGAGCCTATTGTAAACATACAACTTTCACGCTCAAAATATTTCTTAAAAATTTCAAACTCTCCGCCCTCTCCCCATCATCATCGCAAACACCACCCCCACAGCCGTGCTGATTGTAGTCGCCACAATCCCAGCACCTACAATCCCAGCCGGGTTCACACTTCCATATTGGCTGCGATATGCGATAATATTAATCGGTATCAACTGCAATGAGGAAATATTCAGAATTAAAAATGTACACATATCCCGGCTTGCAATTGTCTTATCCCGATTGGGATTGATTTCCTGAAGACTCTTCATCGCCATTAATCCTGCCGGTGTCGCTGCCCAGCCAAGTCCCAGAAAATTAGCAATCATATTTGTTGTAATATGTTCATTCGCTTTATGCCCTCTTGGAATATCAGGGAACAAAATCCGCACAATCGGTTGGATTTTTCTCGATGCTGCCTTGATGATTCCTGCCTTTGTTGCTATTTCCATCAAACCGACCCAAAAAGACATCACTCCCATCATCGTAATACAAAGCGTCACTGCCTCCTTAGAAGAATCCAATGCCGCATTCGTAATTTCCGGCATCTTTCCGTTAAATGCTCCAAACAAAATTCCAATTACAATCATACCTGCCCAAAGATAATTTAGCATCAGTTCACCACATTTATTTTTTATAAAATGTATGCAGGAGGTTTTCAACTTATGTTCCTGTTCACACCACGCCATTCGCAAAACGCACTTCCAGTGCTTCTCCGCCGCAAGTGGCTATTTTTGCTCATAAAAAGGCGTTCCTTTCATCAGTCGCAGTAAATGAGTCCTCATGTAAACATGAACTCATTTACTATTGACTGATGTGTGAACTGTAACCAAATTATCAATCCGGTTCAGTATATTTCTTCTCTTCTCATCAAATAGCAGATTCTTGTTATATTGATAATAACGCTCGCACTCATAATTTTGCAAAAACTGTACGCTGTAAAAATTAGTGTTCAGCTCTGTCACAAACACAGTCATCTCCTGACTATTGCCAAATGCAATCTCCATAAAATCAAATCCATACTCCAACATTTGTCCTGCTGCATCCAGTTCTTTTTGATACGCCTCATTTTCTTTGGCAAATTCCTTTTTCACAAGTTCAAATGCCACTTCATGTTCCGGATTTCCCGCTTCTTTTAGTAACTTTTCATATTGCTCCAATTTCTCAATTGTCTGCTTCAACGCATACCCTTCTTCACGGTTTAGTATTTTTGCTTTTTTCTTTGACTTCAATGTCTGCTCCATCTCCTCACAAATCTGTTTCAGAGATAGTGCCCCACTTTTATATTCCTTCAGTTTTTCAAACATAACCGTAATACTCGCTTCTTTCTTGTATGTCTGTCGAAATGCCTCTACCGTCTTTGCAAGTACAAGACTTACAACACTTAACTTTTCATCAAACGATGCATGTCCGACTTTTTTCACAAGAATCGGATCGATTTTCCCCTGCATCACCTGATCAATCTGGTAATCTGCCTGATATTTATAATAAAGCTCCAAATAATTTGCAAAATCTTTTGCTATCTTCGGATACTGAATATACTGCACTACAACCTCCCGGTCTACTGTGATTTCGAGTTTTTCATATACCTGAATCAGACGTGACAAATCCTCCCATCCTCGCGGAGTTGCAAACAACATTCCATCCACAGTTGTCTCCATCTGATAGAAATATGCTACTCTCGTTGTCAGATAAGAAATCACCGCCGGGTGAATATCCTGCACATACGCATATTCTTTCCAAACCGAAAAATCCGGCTCCACCTCAATTTTCTTCACACGGTCCATCGTCACCACGTCAAACTCACGCACTGATTTGTTATATTCCGGTGGGTTTCCCGCAGCCACAATAATCCACCCCTCCGGAATGGCATGATTTCCAAATGTTTTATATTGAAGAAACTGCAGCATCGCCGGAGCCAATGTCTCCGAAACACAGTTGATCTCGTCGATAAACAAAATTCCTTCTTTGAGTCCACTTTCTTCAATTTTATTGTACACCGATGCAACAATTTCGCTCATTGTATATTCCGTCACTGAATATTCATTTCCACCATATATATGCTTTGAGATAAACGGAAGCCCGATAGCGCTCTGTCTCGTATGGTGCGTAATTGTATATGCGACAAGACCAATTTCACACTCTTTAGAAATCTGCTCCATGATCTGCGTTTTTCCAATTCCCGGCGCCCCAATCAGAAAAATCGGCCGCTGCCTCTGCGATGGAATCTCATAATTTCCTTCTTCATCCTTTAACAAATATGCCTCTATTGCATGTTTTATTTCTTGTTTTGCTCTCTTTATATTCATTCTATCCTCTTTTCCTCCAACTCTTCCGGTTCTATAATCAATTTTATCGCCCAAACCGGCACATCCACATCCCGATAATCTTCTTTTAGAAATACAAATGCAACCTCATAGTTTGGACGCTTTGCCGGAAATGTTCCATACCCATCCGTAAAATAAATTAACCCTTTTAATCTGTGAAATGCTTTCGCCTTTAGCAATTGGTTGACATATCCAAACACCGGACGAAAATCCGTCCCTCCAAATCCTTTTACCTCAAAATGCTCCATATATTCATCCAACTCCTGCCGATTTGTAATCACTACATCCGACTGCACTTTATCATCGCACTGAATGACATGCACATTTATTTTTCGAAAGAAACTTTCTGATTTACCCAAAATACTGAACGTTTCCTCCAGAAATTTTTTTATTAACTCTTCTTTACAAGACATCGATGTGTCAATCGCAATGACAAAATCTTCAATTTTGCGCAATTCTTTTGTTTCCAGTGGCTCAATCAACGGCATATTCCCGTACATTTCCATTCCGTAATTATAAAAAATATAATCAAAGCTATCCTGATCCACCTGCATTTCCTCTTTTAAAATCGCAAACTTTTCCAAAAACTTTCGATAGTCATATCGGTTACGATTTTCAATCTGTACTTGATTTAAAATATTTTCCGCATTCTCAGAAGCCTCCTTTGAAAATGTCTCCATCTCCGTCTGCAATTTCTCATTTTGCTCTTTCCACTTTTTCTCCCGCTCAATGCATTTTTCAGGGGACACATTCTCGTTCCACAAAACATGATCATCCACAAAAAATTCTTCCTGCATTTTTCCAAACTGCTCTTCTTCTAAATGCATCCCCAGCAATTCCCAGTACACCCCTTTTGGCGTCAACACTTCCATCTTTTCTCTCAATTTTTGGTAAACTCCCTTTCGATATGGAGGCACATATTTGCGGACACTGTGCTCATTGAGTTCATCTATGATTGACTCCACAACAATATCACAAGCCAGATTCCAATACTGTTCCTCCGCATGGTCCGGCTGTTTCAAATGCCCGAAAAGACAGTGAAAAATCATATGAAGATACGCACGGTTTACTTGCACCGGCGTCTTCTGGTACAGCCCAATCAGATAGTCTGGATAAAAATAAACCGTAAATCCATCCGTCCCCATACCGGAAATCTTCGTGTCCGGCAGAAATTCAAATCCGCTTAAAATCACATCAAAAAAGCGCATGGACAAATATAGCTCATTCCTTGCATTTTTCAAAATATCTATGCAAATCTCGATTTTCTCGAGTTCTTTTTGTTGTTGTTTTTGAATTGGATTCATAACTCAAACGTCTTCCTTTTTACTTGAAATCTTTGATGTTTTAACTCCATCAAATAGCTTGTCAGTTCCACTCTGCTTTTTTTATTAACCTGCTCGATTAAATACTCCAGCGTCTTTTGCTCTGAAATACAATGCTCTGCCAAAAATTTACATTCTTTCTCCCGCATCTTTTCCGCTGCCCATTTTATGCATGTTTCAATGTGATCCTTCAAAAAGCTCATATATTTTTTCTTTGCCTTCTCACTTAACTGATACGGATATAAAAGCCTTCCGAACACGAGCCGAAATAACGTATCTTCATATTCCCTTCCTTTTGCCCATTCAAACCGCTCATCGTACAGATGAAACTGAAGTTCTTGCCGAACAAAACAATTCCGGTACATCATACCACTTCCATGCGTGTGTGTCTCCAAAATCCTCGCAGGCGTATTTTCGACCGCCTCCTCAAAAAACTCTGGGAATATCAGTTTCGCTTCCCCCTGTTTACTGTGATAAAAAATTGTCTGCTCCTCTGGCAATTCCATCAAAAGCTCACGCAGACAAGATTTTTCATTCTCCACAAAAGTCACATCAATCTCCCTCACCTTGTGACACCCCGTAAATGCTCCCGCACCGATATCTTTCAACGTATTGTAAAATTGTATTCTCCTTAAATTGCGGCAATTGTAAAATGCATATCGCCCAATTTTTTTAATAGAGTTTGGAAGGATGATTTCTTCAATCGGGGACGTAGTAAAATTTAATTTTACTACGTCCCCGATTGGTTGCGAAAATGCATAATCTCCTATCTCCGTCACCTCAAATCCATCAATTTTTTCTGGTACTTCTATAGCCATACTATTCCAAAAAGCTCCTGTAATTCGGGCTTTGTTGTCATTTACTTTATACTCATACTTTTGAAAATCTTTTTCCATTTTATTATTTTACCTCTAAAAATTTTTCAAAAAACTACAAATTTATTTTAATAAATTTTTTTTAACTTGTCAAAAAGGGACAGGGCTATTTTCGTTTTGGGACACCACAATACTCAATTGGGGACGTAGTAAAATTCAATTTTACTACGTCCCCAATTTAAACTTCTATCTCTTTTTCTTTCAATCTCCGATGTACAATTCCACGAAACAATGTATAAACCACCGAAGCAATCGGAATAAAAATCAACATTCCGACAATGCCCATCAAGCTCGCTCCAATACTGACTGCAACAAGCACCCAGATAGACGGCAGCCCCACAGAATTTCCAACGACATGCGGATAAATCAAATTTCCTTCGATCTGCTGTAATACAAGGAACATTACCACGAAGATCAATGCCTGCATCGGATTCACCATAAAGATCAAAAGTGCTCCGATTACACATCCGATAAATGCTCCAAAAATCGGAATTAATGCCGTAAATGAAATCAGGATTCCAATCAACAGTGCATATGGCATTCCAAAAATTGTCATCGCCACAAAAAACATACTTCCAAGAATAATTGCCTCAACACACTGTCCGGTTAAGAAATTAGAAAAAGTCTTATACGTCAGTGAGCTAAGCGCAAGCAAAATCTCTGTCCAGTCCTTTGGCATAAATGCGTACATCACCTTGCGAACCTGTACGTTTAACTTTTCTTTCTGAAGCAGAATATAACACGAAAATACAAAAGCAATAAAGAATGTCGTCACACCACTTACAATACTTTTTGCAGCCTCAAATGTAGATCCAAGCACGCTTCCGGCACCATTTTTAAAGAAATCAATACCGCTTTTAATCATCTCATCCCACTTGAACTCCATACTGCCAATCCACTTCACGATTTCCTTATTATCCTGAAAAATATTTTCCGCCCACTTCTGTACTTGCGGAATAAACGCCTGAATATTTCTTCCAAGATTCATCGCCGTATCTCCCAGCGCCGGCGCTACGACAAACACAACGATTCCAATGATTCCAAGTACAAACAAAATCGTAATCAGAAAGCTTGCAGGTCTGGCAAATTTCTTTGCCCATTTATTCTCCTTCATTTTCTTATTTCCGAAAAACTTTTCCTCAATGAAATGCATTGGCACATTGAGTACAAATGCAATCGCACCACCAAGTACAAACGGGAAAATCACTCTGCCGATAAAACCAAGACCATCTAGCACTACTTCGTAGTTCCATAGCCCAATCAGTATAATTGCTGTAAAAACAATCAATCCTCTTATTTTCTTAATCGTTTCCTTATCCAAATTCATTTACTCGCCTTCCTATCGTCTTTTACGAATCCATTTCAGAAGCTGAATCACTGGAAGATTCAAAAGTGCAAGACCATAAACAGTAAATAATTGTGTCACATTCAACGGAACAACCTTAAATACATTCTGTAATGCTGGAATTGTCAATACACTTGTAATCAATACAAAGCCAATCAAAAATGCACCAATCAAGTAAATATTATTCCACAATTTTTTACTGAACATCATCGGTCTGTCTGATTTACAGTTAAATCCATGTACAAGTCTTCCTGTACATAATGTACCAAATGCCATCGTACTTGCAAGCACTGCATCACCGCCACGGTAACCAATCAAAAATGCTAACATTGTCATCAGACCAATACAGAAACCTTCTGTTCCAACCTTAATCAAAAAGTCCTTTGTCAGAATCGATTCATTCATCGGACGCGGTTTCTCATCCATGACAGTCTTTGTATGCGGCTCCAGTCCAAGCGCGATTGCCGGAAGACTGTCTGTCAACAAGTTGATAAACAACAGATGTACTGGGGCAAACGGAACCGGAAGTCCTGCCAGCGAAGCATATAATACTGCAAGAATTCCACCAAAGTTACCTGAGAGCAGGAACTGAATAGAACCCTTGATGTTTTTATATACATTTCTTCCATTTTCAACTGCTTTGATGATAGTTGCAAAATTATCATCTGTCAATACCATTGCCGCTGCGTCTTTTGATACTTCACTTCCTGTAATTCCCATCGCAACACCGATATCCGCCTGCTTCAATGCCGGGGCATCATTTACACCGTCACCTGTCATCGCAACAATATTTCCTTTATTCTGCCATGCACGCACGATACGAATCTTATGTTCTGGAGAAACTCTCGCATATACGGAAATTCCATCTACAAAATCCATCAATTCTTCATCAGACATATTATCAATCACAGAGCCTTCACACGCTTCTGATTCATCTTTCAAAATACCAATTCGTTTTGCGATAGCTGCCGCTGTTACTTTATGGTCTCCCGTAATCATAATAGGCTTGATTCCCGCACGGATACAATCTGCAACTGCTGCCTTAGACTCTTCTCGCGGCGGATCCATCATCGAAATCAATCCCACAAATATCAAGTCATCCTCATCTTCTAACTGCAGCACCTGATCTTTTTGAATCGGTTTATATGCAAACGCAAGTACTCGCAAACCGCTTCTTGAAAATTCCTGATTCTGATTTTCAATCGCTTCTTTATCTTCCTGTGTAATCTGACAGACTTCTGTTCCCTTTTGAATCTTTGTAACACGATTTAAAAGTACATCCACCGCACCTTTTGTCACCATAACCGGTCCATTCTCCAGCACATGTGCTGTAGACATTAATTTTCTGTCGCTGTCAAACGGAATCTCACTTGTACGAGGGAATTTTCCCCTTACATACCCTGCTTCTGCTCCAAGCTTTGTTCCTAGATTAATCAGGGCTGTCTCTGTCGGATCCCCAATTTCCACACCATCTACATTTGTAGAGTCATTACATAAAATACTATATCTTAAAAGTTCTTTTTGTCCAAGCGCCTGACGGTCAATCTCTGCCGCCGGAATTCGTTTTCCATTTACATAATAATCTTCTACAGTCATACGGTTCTGAGTCAATGTTCCAGTTTTGTCAGAACAGATAATCGATACACTTCCAAGACCTTCCACTGCCTGTAATTTACGGATAATTGCATGCTCTTTTGCCATCTTCTGTGTTCCAAATGACAGCACGATCGTCACGATAGAACTAAGCGCTTCCGGAATCGCTGCAACAGCCAGTGCTACTGCAAACATAAAGGAATCTCCGATGTTGACTCCCTGAAATACATTTACACCAAACAAAATGCCACAGAAAATTAAAATTACAATTGATAATTTCTTTCCAAATTCATCTAAGTTCATCTGAAGAGGTGTTTTCTTTTCAGATGTCGTCTTCAAAAGTGTAGCAATCTTACCTACCTCTGTATCCATTCCAATAGCTGTTACAAGGAAAGAACCACGTCCATATGTCACAAAACTTCCTGAGAATACCATATTGGTTTGGTCACCTAATGGCACTTCGCCAGTAATCGTATCTTCTGACTTTTCTACCGCAAGACTTTCTCCTGTCAGTGCACTTTCGTCAATTTTCAAACTCGCATTTGTCAAAATACGTCCATCAGCCGGAACATAATCTCCTGCTTCCAGAAAAACTTCGTCACCGATTGTTACCTCTTTTGACGGAATCTGAATCACGTTGCCATCACGAAGTACCTTCGCAAGTGGCGCCGATAATTCTTTCAGACTATTCAACGACTGTTCTGCCTTTACTGTCTGAACCGTTCCAAGAATTGCATTAATCGTAATTACGATCAAAATAACAATTGCACTCTCTGCATCTCCAAGTATCCCCGATACAACTGCTGCCACAATCAAAATAATGACAAGGAAATCCTTGAACTGCTCCAGAAATATCTGAATCGTACTTTTCTTTTTTCCTTCTACAAGTTCATTCAGGCCATACTTTTCCTGGTTCTGCTGCACTTCACTTGAAGTCAATGCCTCTTCTTTTCCATTGACTTCCCGCCTCACTTCATTTTGTGAGAGCTGATAATAATTTTTCATTCCAAAATCCTCCATTCTTCCGTGCACTACCTAGTCTCTATTGTTTACATTTTCACCCTTTTTATAAAAAATTACAAAAGAGAATAAAAAGAGACCTTTATTGCACGTTAATTATGCAATAAAAGTCTCACTATTTCATTACGATACGGATGAAATTCATCGTATTGACGACATCGTAAACGTTTAGTAACGCTAGTTACTCCCTTTTATCTATAAAATACTATAGTCAACTTTTTTGGTTCTGTCAACTGTAATTTTTAATTCTTTTACAATTTGATACAACAAAAGCATCATAACCTGCGTCGCCGCAAGCGACCACCAAATTCCGATAATCCCGAACACAGCCGGCAATAAAAATAGAAATATCGGTGCCACAATCAATGTCTCCCCATAGATCAACGCCATAGCCGGCTTTACTTTCAATGTTGCATTTAAATAAGATATATGAAATTTTGCAAGTCCGGTAAACAAAAACGACACCGCACTAATTCTCATTCCCACATGAAAAAACTGCTCTGACTGCTTTGACATTCCAAAAATAGCCGGAAAGAAATCCGATACTGACACGACAACTGCAAGCATAACTACTCCTAAAACAATGACACTTGCTGACGCTACTCTTTTAATATACGCAAGTTCCTCTCGTTTTCCTGCGCCACAGTAAAAGCTCATAAGCGGCTGAGAACCATCTCCCACACCTACCAGCATCGACTGCACCGGAAATACAATATAAGAAATCACTGCATAACACGCAACCGCTGCATCACCACCGTATTTCAGGCACTGCAGATTTGTAAAAATCAGCACAATCGACGGTGCCAGACACAGTCCAAATGCAGACACCCCAATCTGAAAAATTTTCACACTTCTTTTCCAGTTCCAAACCAACTGTACCTTTGTTTTTCCTTTGATATAAATTAAGTAAATGCAAATAAAAATCACGGATATCTGCGCTGCAATCGTGCCAAGAGCAGCTCCCCGAATTCCCAGTCCCACTTTAAAAATGAATACATAATTCAATGCAAGATTTACGAACATCCCTGTGACCATACTCACCATAGCGCTGACTGCCATCCCTCTGTTTCGAAGCAACGGTATCATTCCTGAACCGATGATCTGAAAAACACATCCTAAAATAATAATCTGCACATAGGCCTCAGCCTGCATCAGTACCTCTCCTCTTGCACCAAGAAGCTGTAATAAGATCGGATACGTCAAAAACAATATTACACTTAATAAAATTCCGACTCCCACAAGCAGACACACCGTCAGATGATACGTTTTTTCACTTTCTTGTTTCTCATCTTTTCCAGCTAAATTCGAAAACAAAACACTGCCGCCACTTCCAATCCCTATCCCTGTTGCAGTAATCACTGCAACAAGCGGCCATGCAAGGTTAACTGCTGCAAGTCCGGTATCTCCCGCTGCCCGTCCTACAAATAATCCGTCCATTACGGAATAAAGTCCTGACAGCATCAGTGAAAACACCGTCGGGAGACAATCCCTGATAAGATTTTTCTGAATTACTTTCTTTTCCATAGTCACTCCTTATCGCACAAAAAGGGCAAGGATTTCCACCTTGCCCTAAAACTTCATTCTCACTAGTTTGTGATTGTTTTTTCTGTTTCTTTATCGAATACGTGAATTTTTTCTGCATCTAATGCAAATTTCACTGTATCGCCTGTTCTTGCTGTTGTTCTTGGGTTTACTCTTGCTGTCATACTTGTTCCTTCGTAATCGAAGTATAAGTAAACTTCAGCACCAAGCATCTCGTATACACGGATTGTAGCTTCGATTACTGTATTTGGTGAAGCTTCAATAAACATCTGCTCATCATGTACATCTTCCGGACGAATACCAAGTACAACTGTCTTTCCATCATATCCTCCTTCAATGAGTTTTTTCGCTTTTGCTGGTGGAAGTTCAATTGCAGAAGGTCCTGCTTGAAGATAAACTTTATCTCCTTTTACCTTACATACTGCATCTACGAAGTTCATCTGTGGTGATCCAATGAATCCTGCTACGAATAAGTTACATGGTGTATCGTATAATACCTGTGGTGTATCTACCTGTTGAACAATACCGCCACTCATAACTACGATTCTTGTTCCAAGTGTCATAGCCTCTGTCTGGTCATGTGTAACGTAGATGATCGTTGTACCTAATCTCTGGTGTAATTTAGAAATCTCGATACGCATCTGTCCTCTTAATTTTGCATCCAGGTTTGATAAAGGCTCATCCATAAGGAATACTTTTGGATTACGAACGATAGCACGTCCCATAGCAACACGCTGTCTTTGTCCACCTGATAATGCTTTTGGTTTACGATCTAATAATGCTTCCAAGTCAAGAATCTTAGCTGCTTCACGAACCATCTTGTCAATCTCATCTTTTGGCACTTTTCTTAATTTCAAACCAAATGCCATGTTGTCATATACTGTCATATGTGGGTATAACGCATAGTTCTGGAATACCATCGCAATATCTCTGTCTTTTGGCTCTACGTCATTTACTAACTTATCTCCAATTCTTAATTCTCCAGAAGAAATATCTTCCAATCCTGCAATCATACGAAGTGTTGTAGATTTACCACATCCTGATGGTCCTACAAAGATGATAAATTCTTTATCTTCAATTTCAAGGTTGAAATCTTTTACTGCTTCAAATCCATTTGGATAAACTTTATTAATATGTTTCAATGATAAACTTGCCATTTCAATCTTCCTCCTAAAAGCTTTCGTTTTCTAACTCTTTCTCAAGTATATAAAAAAAGCCAATTAGGGTCTATGCCAAAGTTGAACAAATTTTTTTCAGTTGTCTCGTCAAGTCGACGAATCTTACGAAATAAGCATCTGATACACATCCCGTTTCCCGATTCCCCGATCTTTTGCCACTTTTTTCATTGCCTCTTTCTTATCCATACCTTGATCCAAATAGAAGTCCATATGCTCCTCTATACTCATCTCTTCCCACTTTGCAACTTCTTCCTGACGAAGTTCCTCGCGGCTTTTTCCTTCAATGACAAGCACACACTCACCCTTTGGCTCATTTGCCTCATAATATGCAAGTGCTTCCTCAATTGTTGTTGCAAATGCAGTCTCGTGCTTTTTGGTCAATTCCCGGCACACCGTAATTCTTCGGTTTCCAAGTCTCTCCAACAGTTCCCGCAGTGTACGAACAAGTCTATGCGGCGCCTCATACAAAATCATTGTCCGTGTCTCATTTACAAGTTCGTTCAATACAGACTGCTTTTCTTTTTTATCTGTCGGCAGAAATGCCTCAAACGCAAATCTTCTTGTCGAAAGTCCCGACAACGTCAATGCCGTAATACATGCTGCTGCTCCAGGCAGAGATGTGACTTCAATCCCTTCCTCATAGCACATCTTCACAAGCTCTTCCCCCGGATCTGATACCCCCGGTGTTCCTGCATCCGTCACAAGTGCAATCTGCATCCCATCTTTCAGCTTCTCAATGAGCTTTTTACCTTTTTCTATCTTATTATATTCGTGATAACTTGTCATCGGAGTCTTAATTCCAAAATGATTCAAAAGCTTTATGCTATTTCTCGTATCCTCCGCTGCGATCAAATCCACCTCACCCAATGTACGCACAACACGATATGTCATATCTTCGAGATTTCCAATCGGTGTCGCACACAAATACAGCTTTCCTGACATATTTGTGCCTCCTTCTTATTTCATCGCATACTCCGAAAGCAATTCTTCTGAATATACGCCCTGCTCTTTATAGACAATCAATGGCGGCTCCACGCGCATACGTGAATTCGCCCCACGCATTCCTTCAATCAGCACCATATTCGGTTCCTTATGTACAAATGGATGTACCATTCTCATACGTTTTGGCTCAATTCCTACCTGTATCATCTTTGACAGGATTTCCGCCAATCGAAACGGTCTGTGCACCATATAAAATCGACCTCTCGGCTTTAAAATTCTTGCGCTTTCCCGCAAAATATCATTCAAATCACAAAGCACCTCATGCCTTGCAATTGCCTTTGCATCCGACGGATTCTCAATACCGTGATGTCCAATCATATATGGCGGATTTGTTGTTATGACGTCAAAAGAGGCTGGTCCGAATAATTCGGCTGCCTCTTTGATATCTCCCGTCACAATGTCAACTTTCTCTTCCAAATGATTATGGGCTACGCTTCTTCTTGCCATGTCAGCACTTTCTTCCTGTATCTCCAGTCCGGTAAAATGCATCCCTTCGGTCTTTGCCGTAAGTAAAATGGGAATGATCCCTGTTCCTGTTCCAAGATCCAGCGCACATTCTTTCTGTTTTACACGGGCAAAATTGGCAAGTAATACGGCATCCATTCCAAAACAGAATTTCCCCGGATGCTGTATGATCTCATACCCGTTAATCTGTAAGTCATCCAGACGTTCGTCTGATTTCAGATTAGTTATCATCTAATTTTGACGCTCCTTCGTTCTTCTCCAATGCTGCAAGTTCCTTCATCTCTTCTTTGGAAAGTCTCACATCATTTTTTCTCTTTCGCGGTCTGAATTTCAGCTCATCCACTTTGTACTCGCGAATCTCTTTCTCATCATTTTCTAACGTCACAACTACTTTTACAAGCTGGCGAAGCACACTGACACTCTGTACTTCTCCTTTCAAGCCCTCATTCGTTGTAACTGTGTCCCCGATTGCCGGAAGACGGCTGTTCAATTCTTCATACGTCTCTTCCTCATTGGTCAGACAACACATCAGCCTTCCACACACACCGGAAATTTTCGTCGGATTCAAAGAAAGGTTCTGTTCTTTTGCCATCTTGATTGATACCGGTGCAAACTCTGATAAATATGTGTGACAACAAAGCGGACGTCCGCAAATTCCGATTCCGCCCCGAATCTTTGTCTCATCACGCACACCAATCTGACGCAGCTCAATTCTTGTACGAAATACTGCTGCCAAATCTTTTACAAGCTCACGAAAATCAATTCTTCCGTCTGCAGTAAAATAAAACAGCACTTTATTATTGTCAAATGTATATTCGGCATTGATCAGCTTCATATCCAGATTGTGTTTTCTTATTTTTTCCAGACAAATTTCAAATGCCTCTTTTTCTTTCTCTCGGTTCTTTTCTTCCGCTCTTTTGTCTTCCTCTGTGGCAATTCGAATTACCGATTTTAGCGGCTGCATGACCTCTTCGTCCTTCACTTCTTTCGGTCCTGTCACAACAGTTCCAAACTCTATGCCTCTTGCTGTCTCCACAATTACTTTGTCACCCTGTCTGATGTGAAATTTACCTGGTGCAAAATAATAAATCTTTCCTGCCGGACGAAATCTTACTCCGATTACTCTTGTCATATTCTAGTTCTCCTTTATCGTAAGCAACAATAATTCCATTACCAGATCAAAGTTTACATTCGCTTTCAGGCGTGTTTTCGCCTTTTCGATACTGTCCAGAATAATCTCAATTCCCTCATAAGAACTTTTGCTTGCCTTCTCCTTGATGTAAGTCAATTGGTCACCAAATACAACTTTTCCTGCTTCTTTTGTTGCCTTATAAAGCAGAACATCCCGGTACCAGACAGTAAGCAGATCCAGATAATCTGTCACTTCTAATTTATATTTATTAATCTCTTTTATCGCACTGACAATCTCGTTCAGTTCCATCTCATCAATATATTTTAACAACTGAACTGCTTCTTCTTTAATCTCATTAAAGTGTTCTGACGTTGCCAGCATAATGGCACGCCCCATGTTTCCCTGTGCAAATGCGGCACAGATATCTGCCTGATAATCCGGAATATGCAGTTGCTCCATCAAATACTTTTTAATCAAAGTATCCTTAATATTCCTCAATTTCAACATGACACATCTTGAACGAATTGTCGGCAGCAAGCTGTCTGCATTCTCTGTCAGCAGAAAAATAATGGCATATTCCGGTGGCTCTTCAATCGTTTTTAGCAGTGCATTCTGCGCCTGCACAGTCAACAGATCCGCTTCCGGAATAATGTATATCTTATAGCGGTTGCTGTATGGCTTGATCATAATGTCACCATTGAGCTGCTCTCGTATATCATCTACACTGATTGACCCCGGCTTTTCATGCTGTATCGTAATGATATCCGGCTGATTCCCGCTATCTGCCTGCCTGCAGGAACGACACTCACCACAAGGTTCTAACTGGCTGTTCTCACATTGCAGAGTCATTGCAAATAATTTTGCAAGCATCTTTTTTCCAGAGCCTTTTGCGCCATTTAAGATATATGCATGAGATACTTTATCCTGCTCTACGGCATTTTGTATATATTGAATTATGTCTTTGTGTCCTACAACATCTTTAAATCCGCTCATATTATTACCTTTCTATTACGCACTTTCTTATACAGTTTCACTCGACGTGCAACCTTGCCATCGCTTTGCTTACGTGAACATTATATCATAATTCTTGGTGAATACATAGCATAATTTCTTGGATGCAGTTTTCCATATTGTCATTAAAATAATGGTGAGTTATCCCCATTCTTTGTAAGTTTTCCTCAGAGAAATCCTCTGCATCTGCAAGGAATCTCCTGCACAGTTCTTCGTATTTTGGCTCTTTCTGTTTTCTTTCTCGTTCTACCGCCCTTAACAATCGCACTCCATCGTCAACATCAATGTATATAGGTACCAATGAGTCCGTCCCCATATATGCGAGCATCTTTGCATATGACTCTAAAGTCCCGATTGCAATGTAATTCTCATCTCCGTCAAACTGTCCGTCATCCACCGTAAAATATTTCCACACTCCGTGTACCGTATTGTATGCGCGAAGCTCGATTACTTTCCCTTGTGCTTCGAGCTCAGCCAATCTTTTTTCATCGACAAAATAATATTCCACACCCTCCTGCTCACCTTCCCGAATCGGACGTGTTGTATAGATTACAATTGTCTTAAGATTTGGCATCCTCTCTTTGATCTGTTTAAAAATTGTATCTTTCCCGGAGGCACTTTTCCCCATAAAATAAAAAATCTTACTCATTTATCCACACCTTTATCTGTTTATCCACTTCCAGACCTTCAATCGAAAATCCTAACTGCTCATACATTTCCAAATATGCAATCACATCCTCCGTAATCTGCTCTCCCGGCACAATAATCGGGATTCCGGGTGGATACAAATACGCATATTCCATCGAAATTTTTCCGATACTCTCTTTCCATCCACAAAGTTTTCCGCACTTTTTATGCAGTACGTCAGAACTTTTTGCACAAAGTCTCGTTCTCGGAAGTTCTCTCCACACTCGTTGTTTGTTCATGGCAGACAAGGAGCAATCAATTTCTAACAATGCCTGTGTAAATCTTTCCAATCCTTCTTTCGTGTCTCCTACTGCCGTCATTCCAAGCACATAGTCTCCCGAGGTCATCTCCATCTGCAAATGATACTTCCTACGCAATATTTTTTCAAGGTCTCTGCTTGAAATATTTGTATTTCTCACTGAAATCACAAATTTAGAGCAGTCATAATGTGAAGTCTCGACAAGCCTCAAACAAGAAAGTTTTCCCAACTCTTCCCGCATTTTTTGCAAGTTATCCACATAAGCCGAAAAGATATCCTCACCTTTTTTTTCAATCAATTCCATACATTCATCTATGCTTGCCATCAATACATACGACGGACTGCTGGATTGTAACATGTGTAGATACATCCTCACTTTTTCTCTATTTACAAACGTTCCATTGATATGAAGCAATGCGGTCTGTGTGAGCGATGGAAGTGTCTTGTGCACACTATGTATGACAATGTCTGCACCATTTTCATTCGCATTTTTCGGAAAATACGGATCAAATCCAAAATGTGCTCCATGTGCCTCATCCACAATCAACGGAATCTCATGTGCATGTGCCACTTCTGCAATCTTTTTCACATCAGATACCACACCGTCATATGTCGGTGATACAATCATAACTGCCTTGATATTTGGATTTTTTTCCAATAACAACGCAATCTCATCTGCTTTTACTTCCCCGTTTAATCCTGTTTTCTCATCGTATTCCGGATAGACATACACCGGTTCCAGCTCATTTAAATAAATGGCATGATACACAGATTTGTGGCAATTACGGGCTACAAGAATCTGGTCTCCTTTGTCAGTCACTCCCATAATCGCACTCAGAATTCCAACCGTACTTCCATTTACAAGAAAATGTGTCTCATCTGCACCATATAATCTCGCTGCACGTTCCTGCGCCTCCCGAATGATCCCGTCTGCGTGGTGGAGATCATCAAACCCATCTATTTCGGTAATATCAATTTTATAAGGCAGATCATTCTCCATCATTTTTTCATTTCTTTTGTGCCCCGGCATATGCATTCCATAGAAATCACTCTCACTATATTCGTTCAGATAATTGTAAATTGTCTTCATGTTCAGCTCCCTACTAAAATGAGCCACATCACAGGATGCAGCTCATTTCTTTATTTATGCTTTTCATATTTATCATAATATTTTCAATCGTTTGATTCTTGAAATACTATAACACAAATTCAAACAAAATGAAATACAGATATTTTATAATTGCTACTATTTTCTTCTTTTTATTCCGGTTACAAACACGCCTCCAATTACTAAAGAGAAAACTGTGAAAAGCAATGGCGTCTTAATATTCGATTTATCACTGGTTTTAACACTACTTTGACTCTTTATATCAGCATTTGGTGTTGTTGAAACATGGTTGTTGCTTCCCTCCGATTTATTTGTGTCTTGTGAATTTAAATCTGCAGCACTTTTTGTTTCTACTATAATCTCCCTTGTAACCTGTGCTTTATTTCCTGCTGCATCAGTTACTTCATAGACAAGCTCATATGTGCCCGCTACGCTGGTATTCACTTTTCCTGTTACGATAATCTTATGAGTGATATCACCATCTACATTATCTTTCGCAGTAACACCTCCCATTTCATCGAAAGTATCGCCTTCTTTTAAAACTGTTTTTTCCGGAACCGTTAGCACTGGCTTTTCTGTATCTGTTTGCACATTTACATAATAAACATTCGTTCTGGACAAACCTCCGTTTTCATCTGTAACTTCAGCATACCAGCCATTGATACCCTCTTGTGCATCTTTCCACTCATAGGATGCTGTTGTTCCACTTTCAACATGGTTTACACTTCCTATAACATCTTCCTTATACACATTTACTTTAAAATCATCTGTCTCCAATGTTTTCACTTTTGGAACAATTCCAAGTTCAGAAAATGGCACTTCAAAGCTTTCTGCATCATTTAAATTAGCATTTTCTACAGAAAACTCATTTCCGGGATTTGGTGTTTCTGATGGTTTTGCATCGTAATCTCCATAATTGCTAAAATCTGATCCACCGTAAGAAGGGGTAAATGTTCTTACAATCATACGCTGTCCCTCTACATCAAAATGCATCAGTCTTATATATCCGGCTCCTCCTTCCATAAGTCCCTGATAATCAAACAGCATATTGTACACTTTTCTTGTACTTCCATCTGCATTTGTAAATGTATCAATTCTTGTCTTCGCATTATGATAATGTCCGGAAAGAACCATGCAGACATTTTCATTTTTCGAGACAACTTCATCGTAGATTCGCTGTGGTTCCTCGCCAAGTCCACCGCTTGCTAGCAAATATTCATGGAAATTCAATATCGCTTTCCTTTCCGGATATTGTGCCAACACATCGTTCATCCACTGTATTTCTTCATCTCCGATACCCCAGCCCATGTAAAGCATAATAAAGTCAATTCCGTCTACAGAAATCAAATCATAATGACCACGGTTATTTTTGTAACTTCCACCGTACCATGGATTTGATAAATAACGATTTTCTCCAAAGTACTGTGTATAGTTTGAATAATCTCCATTTAAGTGTCCCACATCGTGATTTCCCGCAAGAACTCCATACGGGAATTTAGCCACATCTAATTTTTTATAAGCCGCGTCTGCCTGTTCCCATTCTTGTATATTCGGCTCATCATCAATGATGTCTCCATCATGGAACAAATACTGAATGTTCATTCTCTGTCTGTTGCCAAGCAGCCAATTATGAATATTCATCTGATGCTGATATTGTCCGTCATTAGACTGATCAGTATTTCCATCATAATCTTCATTATAATACTGTGTATCACTCTCTACCGCAAAGGTAAAATCATAGTCTTCGCGTGGAGTATCGTTTTGATTATGTGTTTCCACATTATCCGGAGTTTCGTTCATTGCATAAGAAGCTATCTCTGGAATATCACCATTTTGTGGTGGTGTGTATCCTTCTCCATTTTGCACAATCACTCTGACTTTTCCGTCTACAATATGATTCTTCAAGACAACTTCTCCTGCCAGTGTCATCTTATCACCTTCTGTTGTCTGCTTTGCATCTACCTTCTCCCATTCTTCTGATTCTGTGTTATACACATACATAAATGTCTTGGTATTATTTGATTCTCCTGACCATTGAGCTGTAATGACTGTGTTTTCATTTGCCTCTTCATCAAGCTGTATTTGGAAACTGTCGTAAGGAAATCCATTTCCTGTATTTTCCTCAAATGCCTTTTCAATGCTTCCACTCTCTGCACTTACACCACTGTCCTGTACAATATTGGTATCTCCCAGCTCATATTTTTCACCTTTCTTGAAGGTAACAGTCATTTCATCCCCTGCTTCGTCTTTTGGTGTCACAGAAAGAACCGGTGCCCTATTTACAGTCATTCCATTTTCCGGTGATACATTTTCCTCAAGACTTGCAGATTCTTCCGGTGTAGTAAAATGAATTTCCTTTTGTGCACTGTTTCCCACCTGATCTCTTGCTGTAATTTGAATCGTATGTTCACCTGCCACCATTTCCAATGCACGGAAATCATACGGAACAGAAATTGTTTTACCGTCAAGTGTTACTACTGTTGAAACGCTCTCGCTAATTGCATCCTTACTTGTAACCTCTATTGTTCCATTGTGATATTGCTTTCCCTCCTCAATATTGCTTGTAATCTCCGGTGCGGTATTGTCTACTGTTACCGATACCTGCTCATCTCCATTGGATACGGTATGCTCTCCATCCGTGGTTTCTGTTGTATCCCAAAGATAGCGCATAGCTTCAAAGTCACTATCCTCTAGTTGGAAATTTGCATATAGAATTTCATATTTTGAAGCACCGTCTCCCATTGAGATATTGGATTCCTGTGACGGAATATTAACATTTACTTTTGGAACTTGATCCAAATTGTCATGCTCCACTTCACCTAAACCTTTCTTGGCTTCATAAGAGACTGGTGTCAGTGTTTTTCCATTCGGCAAAATCATACGAATATTGCGAAGCGTAAAGTCATCGTTATTTTCAATATTATGCTCTAATACGTTTGCTTTATTTCCCGCATGGAATTCCACAGTAATTGTTTTCTTCTCTGCGTCAAACTTGTCCGCATTTATATCGTATACATAAGTTGCAACATTACTATACGTTCCCTCATTGAATACTCCTACCACATCTCCGTCTACTGCCACTGCGTTTTTGAAGAATACATCCGTGTCTGTAGCTTCAAAAGCAATTTTTCCGCTGCCGCTAATAGATTTCTGAGCCTTACTTGAATAGTCAGTTCCATCTATAAGCAGCTGCGAACCATTTGCTATAATCTGCTGTTTGTCTGTAATGACATCACCGTTCTTCAGGTTTAACCCTTGAGACATTTCACTGTCTGTATTATTAACGGTCTTTTCTTCCGTTGTAATGACAGAATATCCATCGCTCACTTCAAAATAATACGAAAAACTCTTTTTATTTAAAAGATCAACATTACTCAATATCCTTTCAAAGCGATTTTCCCCCGCACTTCTTCGTGTCAAATTATAACTCTTATAATCTGACTGATTACTGTCTTTCATATATAATGTGACTGTTTTAACTGTAGACTCTTCAGAAATAGCTTCCACTGAAAATGCCAAAGAATCTGTTTCATTATTAAATGTCGTTTCTGTATAATCTGTTACTGCCGGTTGTTTCACCGGTGCTGTTATCGATGCCTGGTACATCGCTTTTTCTTTATCTGTAATTGTGCCAGGAGTAGGTGTTTCCTCGTCAGAAGTCATTGCTGTTGTAAAGACATCATTTACATACTGATTCTGGAAAGTAATAGATTTATCTGCTGTTGTATTATCTGCATTATTATCATTATACACCACATTATCTACCATATCGCCTACATTAGTCGTAAGGCACAAGCCTCTTTTTCCACTATTTGCCATTCCTCCAACAGAGATGTCAATCAATTGATCCTCTGTTAAACTGACACCAAATTTACTATTAAAATCCGAAAGTGTCAGACCATCGTTGGAACCATTTTTAATCCAAAATATAAGAGTTTCACCTGGTTCGAGAATTTTATCTTCTGCAGTTTCCCACCATACAGTCTGCACTCCCGTATCCGGATATGTATATGACAAACGATAGTCTTTCAAATTAATACTTTTGTTTGCATTGTTACAGATTTCCACAAATTCATATGCATCGGCTCCCTCTACATTAGAACTGTCAGGAAGAATTTCTGTAATTGTCAATGTCGGAGCTTTCACACTTGATGGTGCTAACTGTTTTGCTGCTTTAGTTTCTATACTTCCCCCTTGAACTGCCAGCAGTCCGATAATTCCCAAAACTGCCAGTTGTCTGCTTCTTTTCTTCATTTTTGTCTCCTCATACTTTTTTAACTATATTTTTATCTGATATATAAAAAATACTCCTTAACTCTTTGTTTTTCTATCTTGTTTCTGTAAACACTTTTTTAAATAATTGTAAAAAAGGAGACTACTAAAAAATAAAACCCTGACTTTTACCACAACAAAAATCAGAGTTTTATTTTAACATATTTTATTTATCTTTAATCTCACTGTGAAGTTCTTGCAATGATTTCACTTCACCGCAGCCCGGTTTCTTCAATGATTGAATACCACTTACAGTTGCTTTCGCTGCTGCCATTGTTGTCATATACGGCACTTTTTTCTTAATTGCAGCTTTACGTAAATAACTATCATCTACATTTCTGTCTTTTCCAATCGGAGTATTAACGATTAAATCAATCTTTCCGTTTGTGATCAGGTCAAGGATATTTGGTCTTCCTTCCTGCAGTTTATTCACAATCTCTACTTCGATTCCGGCATCCTGAATCAATTTTCCTGTATGCTTAGATGCAAGAATCTTGAATCCTGTATCCGCGAAGTCTCTCGCCAGATCAACTACTTCATCTTTATCTTTGTCATTTACCGTAATCAACACAGTTCCTTCCAACGGAAGTTTTGTCTGTGTTGCTTCCTGTGCTTTAAAGAATGCTTCTCCGTAAAATCTTGAGAGTCCAAGTACTTCACCTGTTGAACGCATCTCAGGTCCAAGTACAGGGTCTACTTCCTGGAACATATTAAATGGAAATACAGCTTCTTTTACTCCATAGTAAGGAATATCCTGTTCTTTCAATTCCGGTACCGGAGATTTTCTTCCTGTCAATTCACTTGTCACAATATCAATTGCAAGAGGCACCATTCTGACATTACATACTTTTGATACAAGCGGCACAGTTCTAGATGCTCTTGGGTTCGCCTCAAGAACATATACTTTTCCGTTTTCAATTGCATACTGCATGTTCATAAGACCTTTTACATGCATTTCTTCTGCAATTCTTCTTGTATATTCTTTAATTGTTTTTACGTTTTCCTCAGAAATATATTTTGACGGAATGATACAAGCAGAGTCCCCTGAATGAACTCCCGCGAGCTCAATGTGTTCCATTACAGCCGGCACAAATGCATGTGTTCCGTCGCTGATTGCATCCGCCTCACACTCTGTTGCGTGTCCTAAGAAACGGTCGATCAAAATCGGACGATCCGGTGTCACACCAACTGCAGCATTCATGTATCCAACCATGCTTTCTGCATCGTATACAACTTCCATTCCACGTCCACCAAGTACGTATGACGGACGAACCATAACCGGATAACCAATCTTCTCAGCAATTTCCAATGCTTCCTCTACATTAACAGCCATTCCTGATTCCGGCATCGGAATATCTAATTTTTCCATCATTTCACGGAATAAATCTCTATCCTCTGCAAGATCAATTACAGAAGGAGCTGTTCCAAGAATCTTTACACCGTTTTTCTCAAGATCAGCAGCAAGATTCAATGGAGTCTGTCCACCAAATTGCGCGATTACTCCAACCGGTTTTTCTTTCTTATAAATACTAAGTACATCTTCCAATGTAAGTGGTTCAAAATACAACTTGTCAGATGTATCGTAATCTGTAGAAACTGTTTCTGGATTACAGTTTACAATAATTGTTTCAAATCCAAGTTTTCTAAGTGCAAGAGAAGCGTGTACACAGCAGTAATCGAACTCAATACCTTGTCCGATTCTGTTTGGTCCACCGCCAAGAATCATAATCTTCGGTTTTTCTTCACTTACCGGATTCTTATCTTCTGCATTGTATGTTGAATAGTAGTAAGCATTGTCTTTCGTAGCACTTACATGTACGCCTTCCCAAGCTTCCTCTACACCAATCTCGATTCTCTTTTCTCTGATATCGGCTTCATCTACTTCCAAAATCTGGCTCAAATATTTATCTGAAAAACCGTCTTTTTTCGCTGCAGTTAAAGCTTCATCGGAAGGAAGATTTCCTTTATAAGCTAAAAGAGCTTCTTCTTCTTCCACAAGTTCTTTCATTTGTTCAATGAACCAGTGTTTTACTTTTGTCAATTCATGAATTTCATCCACAGTTGCACCTTTGCGAAGTGCCTCATACATAATAAAATGACGTTCGCTAGTCGGTGTAATCAACATTTTCAACAATTCTTCTTTTGATTTTGTATCAAAATCTTTTGCATGTCCAAGTCCATAGCGACCTGTCTCAAGGCTTCGGATTGCTTTCTGGAATGCTTCCTTATATGTCTTACCAATACTCATAACTTCACCTACGGCGCGCATCTGAGTACCAAGTTTGTCCTCTACACCTTTGAATTTTTCAAATGCCCAACGAGCAAATTTGATTACAACGTAATCTCCATCCGGAACATACTTATCCAATGTTCCATATTTTCCACATGGAATATCTTTCAATGTAAGCCCTGTTGCCAGCATTGCTGATACCAAAGCAATCGGGAAACCTGTCGCTTTAGAAGCAAGTGCCGACGAACGCGATGTTCTTGGGTTAATTTCGATAATGATATCTCTGTCTGTTTTTGGATCATGCGCCCACTGTACATTACATCCACCGATTACCTTAACAGAATCTACAACTTTATGAGATTTTTCCTGCAAACGTTTCTGTACTTCTTCTGAGATTGTAAGCATAGGAGCTGAACAGAATGAGTCACCTGTATGGACACCAAGCGGGTCAATATTTTCAATGAAACATACTGTAATCATATTACCTTCAGAGTCACGAACCACCTCAAGCTCTAACTCTTCCCAACCTAAAATAGATTCTTCAACAAGTACCTGGCCTACCAGACTCGCCTGAAGACCTCTTGCACATACAGTCTTTAATTCTTCTACATTATATACAAGACCGCCTCCTGCTCCACCCATTGTGTACGCCGGACGAAGTACTACCGGATAACCTAATTTATCTGCGATTGCAAGCGCCTCATCTACCGAATATGCAACCTCACTTCTTGCCATCTCAATTCCAAGACTGTCCATAGTCTTTTTAAATTCAATACGGTCTTCACCACGCTCAATCGCATCTACCTGAACACCGATTACTTCTACATTATATTTTTCAAGAACTCCCGCCTCAGCTAATTCCGAGCATAAATTAAGACCCGATTGTCCTCCAAGGTTTGGTAGTAATGCATCTGGTCTTTCTTTTGCGATAATCTGCTCAAGTCTTTCAACATTGAGAGGTTCAATATAAGTAACATCAGCTGTCTCCGGATCTGTCATAATAGTAGCCGGATTCGAGTTCACGAGTACGATTTCATAACCTAAATTTCTAAGAGCTTTACATGCCTGTGTACCCGAATAATCAAATTCACACGCCTGCCCAATAATAATAGGACCTGAACCAATAATAAGTACTTTCTTAATGTCTTCTCTCTTTGACATATCTATTCTCCTCCTATTCCGTAATCTCATAAATTTTTATCACCAAATATTATACATGTTGGTGATAGCGATGTCAATTACTAATTAAACTCCCTTCCTTCGTTGCCTTAACAGGCAAGAATTCTATATTTTTGTTATTTTTTCTACAAACCTGTTCAAATCTATGATATACTAAACGCTGGAATTTATTACAAAAGAATATAGGGGGAATTATGAAACACTTAAACGCATTAAAAAAGGCAATTGTTGCAGGAGTTTTAATCGGGATTGGATGTACCGTATATCTCAATATGGATAATTCGATCGCCGCTTCTTTTCTGTTTGGATTAGGTCTCTTCACGATCATCAATCTAGAATTGAACCTATTTACCGGAAAGATTGGCTATCTCGGAAAAAACAACTACATTGAAATTCTCATTACTCTGATCGGCAATGCAATTGGCGTAAATATCATGGCATTCCTTATCAAACAGACCCGTCTTAATGATCGGTTAGTGGAAAAAGCCATACCAATTGTGGATAACAAACTCTCAGATACCTACATAAGTTTATTTCTTCTTGCGGTTTTCTGCGGAATGCTAATGTTCATTGCAGTTGCAACATTTAAAAAACAGCCAAATATCCTTGGAACACTCGCGGTTTTCCTATGTGTATCTGTTTTTATTCTAGCCGGATTTGAACACTGTATTGCAAATATGTTTTATCTTGGACTTGTTAGTACTCCAACAAAATACTTCTTACCTTTGATTGTCATGATCTTAGGAAACAGTACAGGTGGAATTCTTCTTTGTAAATTAACAAAAGATGGACAATAAAAAAAGAGATAGCTTATCTCTTTTTTTATTGCATAGAACGCAATTTTCTATATAAAAAAACATCTAAGAAATCTCTTAAATGTTAAAATAAATGAAGCATCGGGGATTCGAACCCCGGACAACTTGATTAAAAGTCAAGTGCTCTACCGACTGAGCTAATGCTCCATATTTATTTAATTGTCACTTTCAAAGTGAATGCCCAGAGCCGGAATCGAACCAGCGACACGAGGATTTTCAGTCCTCTGCTCTACCGACTGAGCTATCTGGGCTTCTGTATCCTTTTTAGCTGTTCCTTAACACAAGTGATATATTATCAAAGGTCAGCTAAAAAGTCAACACTTTTTTTCAAATTTTTTCAATTTTTTAAATATTATGTTTATGAAGTGTAAATCCCCTGCCCATCACTTCATTTACCTGATTGATGATCATGAAGGCTTTCGGGTCAATTTCCAACACAAGTTGATTGAATTTTGGCATCTCACGGTTGGACACTACCGTCAATAGTGCCATAGATTCTTTCCGCAAATATCCGGATTCTGTTTTGAGGAATGTAGAGCCACGGTCAAGCTTTTGCTGAATCGCTGTATTGATCTCTTCATAATGATCGCTGATAATCTTCACCTGCATCTGGCTCTTTCCATTTACAAGCACTTTATCCATAACCGTTGTGTAAATCATCACAAGAAGAATTCCATATAAAATCTTCTCTCGATCACGAAATACCATCTGCCCGATCAAGATCATAAAGTCAAACGCATACAGTCCCACAGAGACCGGAATCCCCAATTTCTTATTTAAGATCAATGGCGGAATATCGACACCACCCGTGGAAGCTCCCGCTTTGATGACAACTCCGATTCCTACTCCAATCAAAAGCCCCGCAAATATCGTACTGAGCAGCGGATCTGTCGTCAGCCCCTGAAGCGCATCTACTCTTTGAAGCACTCCCAGTATAAACGGAAAATAGAACGTACTGATCAGCGTTGTCAGTGCAAACGAAATACCGAGCAGCCATATTGCCAGTAAAAACATCACAACATTAAACACTGCCGCAAAGACCTCCACCGGAATTCCCGCAAAATGGTTTGCGATCAAACCAAGTCCGGTCGTCCCTCCGGTAATCAGTCCCATCGGCAGTACAAACGCAACAATTCCAAAACAATACGCCGTATTTCCAAATATTACCCAAAATAGTTTTTTCCAGTCAAAAACGTTCTTCAACTCATTTTTCCACTCTGCTTTCATCTGAATCCCCCTTGTCCTTTTATCCATTTAATTTGTTAAAGAGAAAAAGAAAAGCAGGTATTCACCTGCTTTTCCTACTATCTGTCAATTTGAAATTTTTATACCCACTCCAAATATAACGTGTCATGTTCTCTCTCTTTTCTTCTGAACTTTGTCTTTCTATAATGTATCATCTTTTCCCGAAAGATTCAAGAACATTTTCCGTCTCATAAGGACAACAATTGCCAAAAGCGAAAGTAAAAGCGCTGCCATAACAGAAACATTTACACTGTCTCCTGTTGCTGCCGTTCCGTTCGAAGAACCACCATTTGGAGTACCGGATGTTCCGTTGTCCGGTGTCCCTGCTGTTCCGCCACCGTTTTGTTGTTTCAGAACAAGGTTACCGATCGCTGCTTCAATTGCATCTGCATAGGCATCTATCTCTTTTTGTTTTGATCTTGGCAGATTCTCATCTATGCCTGCAAGTACATCTTTCAACGCTTTCACACTGTCGTCTGTATAGACACTTAAGTCTGCCGGAATCTTTGCTTTCGCTTCATTCACTTTCGTGTAATCTGCAAGCTGCACAACCAGTTTTGCCTCTGCATTTTCAAATGCTGATTTTGCGTCTTGGAACTCTTCCTCTGTTGTTGTCTTAGCATCCAGCTCCATCAATGTGTCGTATGCTGCTTTATACGCTGCATAGCTCGCATCTGTATAGTCCTCTGCCGGTGTCTTCAGGATGATAGAATCTCGATACTCATCCATTCCTGAAGCAAGTTTTTCCAAACCTTTTATTGCTGCACGAATCGCTTCTGCTCCTTTCGCAACAGATTCTTTTGTCCCGTCTGCTTTCAGTGCTTCCGCTGCCGCAACAGCATCCTGCAATACTTTATAACTGTCTGCTGTATAATTCTCTGCGTTGTATTTTTCTGACTCTGCAATTGCAGCTTTCAGATCCACAATACTTACAAGAGCTTTTTGTGCTTCACGCATCGCCGCGATATTGGCTTTGTCAAGCTCTGCATCTCCTTTGGACATATCTTTTTCAGCTTTTGCAATCGCCTGAGAAAGAATGTCATAGCTTGCACTTGTATAATCATCTTTGTTCAGTTCCCTGAGCTCATCAATCACTTTTTGGACATCGCTCTCACTGCCTTCTGCGAGCACTAAACTCTCCACCGCTTTATCTAACGCTTTAATGATATCTGCCACCTGATCTTTCGTTCCATTGTTCAGATATCCTTGCGCTGTCTTCACAACATCCTGAAGTGCTGCCCAGCTGTCTTCTGTGTAGAGTGTTTCATCTTTCTTCGCAATCTCTGCAAGTTTTGCATTCAGCGCCTCTGTGTTTACAAGCCCCTGTTTTGCCTGTTCAAATACATTGCGTGCCTCATAAATTTCTTTTGGATTCTTGCGTTCTGCTTTATCGGCTTTCACAATTGCATCCAATGCTGTCTTTGCAGTTGTGTATGACTTGTAAGATTCCTTTGTGTAGTTCGCCTCGTCATATACCGGCGCATTCTGGAGTTCCAATTCTGCAAGTTCTCTCTGGACAAGTGAGTACTGTAGTGCGTTTTCTGCCTCTTCGAGTTTTGCAAGCAAATCTGCTACCTCTTTCTCAGAGATATTTTCTTTGTCTTTTAATACCTCTTCAATTTGAGCAATCACCGTCTCATAGGCTGCATAGGTTCTTGCTGAATAAATCTCTACATAAACAGGCTGTTCTTCTGTTCCCACATTTTCTTTTCCTGCTTTCTGATTTTTCAGCGCATTCTCTAATGCAGTCACATCACCTTTGACAACGGCATTTTTATGTGCGGAAAGAAGTGCTTTCTCTGCCATATCTACTACTTCCTGTGTCACATACTCATTTGCTGCAATTTCTTCTGCAACCGCTTTTGCATCTTTAACTGCCTGTTTGCTGCCTGCAGTCCAATTGTCTGCGATTGGTTTTTTGATCGCCTCATTAAGCGCATCTTTATTGACTGCTGCTTTTTCTTTTTCATTTGTCTTTATAATAGAAAGCTCTGGGATATCCTTTCCCCATGTTACAATGATTTCCAAAATCTGACTGTCTTTTGCCACTGCAAATTCATTGATTGTCTGATTCAATTTTCCAATTGTAACCGCTTCCTGTTTCTCACCATTCTTATAGAGCACAGCCTTTACAGTTGCGTTGGAAACCTTTCCGTTTTGGATTATACGGATTGTTCTCTGGTTCGGTTCGCTGACACGGTATGTGAAAGAACCATTTTCTGCTGATGGCTTATACGTTGTTGTAAAGTCTCCATCAAACATATTAGACGGAATCTTTCCTGCTTCCTCTGTCACCTCTGACACTACATCACGGTTAGATTCTGTCGTCATATATGCGCCGCCATTGATCTGCAGCTCATACAATTCAACCCATCTTCCTGTGTATGTTGTCAATGGCACGATTCTTAAATAACGTCCGGATGCGCTAAGTCCTGTTGCTTCCGCATACATATTACCCGGATTTTTAGAGTCGTGTGTCAGATATTCCGCGTCTTTTGCAGTCGCTGTATTTGGCAGATTTACCGCATTTGCATTTCCTACTTCCAAAATCTTTGTCCACTCGTTATCTGGGGCATCTTTACTGTCTGCCACTTCAAATTTTGCATGTCTTAAGAAATCCACGCTCGTCTCTTTCATATAGTATCTGAAAGATTTGAAATCTACTGTCTGTCCGAGATCAAACACAATCTTTTTACCTGCATCCTGTGTTCCTGTGATTTTTCCGGATGTGGCAAGATTTCCGTCAAATAAGTTATTCACTTTTCCGGTTGTTCTTAAATCCTCTGCGGAACTATTCTGCGCGAAATCACTCTCTACTGCCTTTTCACCGATGAATGCGTAAGTCACTGCAAATTCTTCGATTGCAACATTTGCTGTCGCATCTGACGCATTGTAAAGTCTCACATATCTTGCATCTTCCAATGCTTTTGTATTGACATCTGTCCAGATTACTCCATTCATAGAGCTCTGCACTTTCACATTCGCATTGTCCCCTGCTTTCACCGCAATGTTTTGAATTGCTTTGATGTTCTTTAAGTCAACACCAATATATTGACCTTTTTCCAAGCTGATGGTTCCCGGCTGCAAAGAAGAAACTCCTTCTTCCACCTGTCCAACCATTCCGTGATTTTCTACATTTGTGTAAATATTCTCTATTGTTCCTGCCTGAGAAATTCTCTGCTCTACAGTGAATTCAGAGAATTTTGCCCAAGAACCTTTTTGCTCTAAGTTGCGGATACGGATGTAACGCGCTGTCACTCCATTCAAATCAATATCCAGCACATCTTTTCCTGTCGCTGCACCAGTATGAGATTCATATCCTTTTACCGGAGTCCATGTCTTGTTGTCTACGGATGTCTCAACTGCATATTTTACAATCTTGTCTCCACCGTCGTGTCCGACTACGATGTGCGCTTTGTCTAATACCGCCTCTGTTCCAAGATCATATCCTAAGAAATCATCTACCATCACATCATCATTCGTTGAGTTCGCACTTCCATCCGGATCATACCATACATATGTATCGTCATCTCCGTCATACAGACTTGTCTCTTTTGTATTCTGAGCTACCGTCCAGCGGTCTGTTTTCATCACTTTATATGTAATTGGAGTTGTCGCATTCTTTGACGCACGGATATCTAATTCACCAACACGCACCCACCCTGCTGTCTGCTCTTTGTTTACGATTCGGATTGCTTTGATCTTCTCGCTTGTTGTAAAGTTCACCGTCTGATCTTTTGCGTTTGTGAGATCTCCTGCTTTTTTCCAGTTATTCTGTCCGTCTACGCTGTACTGTACTTCTGCTTTCTTAAACACATCATTCGCCGCTGATTGTCCCTGTGTCATTCTCACACTGCCAATCTGTTTTGCCTCCGGCAAAGTTACCTGAATATAAGCACCTTCTGCGATTGTGTCGCGGTTCGGATTCTCATATGGTCCTTTTGCAAGCCATGCTTCTGTGGAAAGATCACCATCAAACAACTTGTCTGTTGTCGTTCCACTCTGTACAGAAATTCCACTCAATGTCACGGTTCCGGTATAACGCTCTGTCTCTGCTGGAGCTTCTTTTTGATTGTTGATCTGAATTTCACGAATCTCAAGCCAGCAGTCATTTTTGTTCGCCTCTGTCGCAATCAATCTGATTCCTTTCGCCTTCAGATCTTTCGGAAGATTTTCTTCCTCCACACTGATATCCTGAACTTTTCCCTGTTCTCCGGTAAAGTTATTATCCATTCCTTCCAAAGTCAAGTCTGTCCAAGTTCCATCTTCTTCCATGTACTGCAGTTTTGCATGCTCAAAATGATCTTTTCCTGTTCCAAGCACAAAACGAATGCTGTCCACATCAATCATTTTGTTGTATTCCACACCGATATAATCGTCTTTTGAAAGTGAGTTCGGATTTTTGTAAATCACTTTTGTGGATTCATCACCGTCAAAGAGATTCTCTTTCGCTCCTTCCGGTGTATCTTTTCTGCTTGTGATAAACTTCTGAATCACTTTATCCGGGTTGATTGCAGTCTCCGCCTTTGCAGATACATATTCCGCCAATGTATTGATAAATGGAACGATGTGTTGTACACCAACCTCTGCATATTCCTGATGATCTACATATAAAAAGTCATGTGTTTTTGATTGGTCAAATGCTGTCTTTCCGGCTGTGTTGTAATTGATCACAGCTGACACATCGCCCTCCAGATCACTCTTTACACCGTTTAAATATGCAATTGCCGCTTCTGTTGTGTCGTCCCAGCAGTCCAGCCAGTATACAATCTGTTCTTTGATTGCTTCATTTCCGCTGGCTCGATATGTTTTGGCAGCTTCCTGGAGCAGTTCAAATTCTTCAATCATTGCGTCCACATCAGCTGCTGTAAGTGTCTCCGCCTCCAGTTTTTCTTTAAATGCATTTAACTGTTCTTTCAATACTACAGATTCCTGTAATGCTGTAACACGTGAATCCATTGCCTGATTGATCATATGCTTTGACATCTCACGAAGCGCATCGCTTGCTTCATTTGAAATCGCAGAATTGTGGTCCACGAAAGAGAAGGATGCATTCCAAATCTCTTCTGCCTCTTCTTTTGTCTCCCAGATATTCCATGCATAAGATGCATTTCCGAAAATCGCAACTTTACTTGGCTCTGACTGCTGCATTGGATTCAACATAATCCCCTGAATCTTAGATGGTTCCACTCCCGGATGAAGGAATGTATCATATCCACCCATGATCAGGTGTTTCTTTGAGTTATCTGTACAAGGCCAGTTGATCCACATAAATGGTCCACGACCTACATTGTTTGTAAATGTAGAAGTAAAGTTATCCGTCACTTCTCCCCAAACTCTTCCGCCGGTCATAACAATCTGTACGTTGTCTGGTGCCTGTTTCAAAATCTGAAGTTCCTGACTGCTTCCGTTGCCCATGTAGTCATATGGAACATATGGAATTGTCATCTTCATATCCGGATATTCTTTTTTCACTTCTTTGAGCCACTCTGTCATATCGTTCAACAGACGTAATCCGTTTTGTCCACCCGGATTCCAGAAGTCATCTGCAAGAATGGCAATCTGACGTACGCCCTGATCGATCACCTGTTTGAATTTTGCCTGCAGTTTTGCTAAATCTTCCTCATAATGCTCGTCAAAACGAAGATGATTTCCGGCCGGGAATGGATGCAGCGCATATACATAACGGCATTTAGACTCATTTCCCGCCTCTGCCAATGGTCTGATCTTTGTCTTTAACTCTTCCTCTGTATAAAGTTCATCCCACTGCGTACGGTGCTTCGGATCATCTTTCGGTGCATAAAAATATGCATTCAGTTTATAATATCCGCCCCATTTCATCAGATTCACACGGTCTTCTGTAGACCATGGATTTCCATAATATCCTTCGATAAATCCACGGCTCACAACATCTGCATAATCCTCAATCTCAAAGTTTCGTATTGTGAGACTGTCAAGCTGTGCAAATACATGATACAGCGTAGTCAGTCCGTAAAATGCAGAATCTGTGTCTTTTCCAAGTACAGAGATTACATTTTCATCACTCGCCAAAAAATACGAATCTGTATTCTCAAACAATGCATCTCCCGGTGCATACTCTTTTGTAATATAGTCTTCTGCTTTTCCGTCTTCTCCGTGCACACCGACATAGACATTCGTCGCACCTTTCTTCGGCTCATCTGACTCCTTCACCTTAATATCTTTGAGCGCCGCAGCCTCCTCCAGCCGGTCTTTTGTCGCCTCATCAATTCCGGTGTCATAGATGACATTCATCTCCTTGCCAAGAATATAATCTCCCTCCTGATATTCCATCTTATGAGGAGTTGGATAGATTACATAGTCCTCTGCGGTTTGTTTTGCCGCCTGTACCGGCATAAAATTAGTCGGTATCGCAACGGCTGCTGTCAGCATCCCGGCAATCAGTCTCTTTATCATTTTCTTTCCCATAATTTTCGCCTTTCCTTTCTCATATTTTATCCTCAAGCACTATCATTTCTTATTATACCACTTTTCATAGTTTTGTGTTGCTTTTTTTATTTTTTTTATATAATTTTACTGCTTATTTTTAATATATCCTTTTGTGATATAGACAACTTCACCACTAAGCAAAATCAAAGCTGTCATATTCGGCAATGCCATCAATCCATTGAACGTATCCGCCACCTCCCACGCAAGGTGCGGCGTCATCATACACCCTGGCAGAATCATCAGTACATAAACCATTTTGTAAAGAAACGCCGATTTTTCTCCAAACAGATATGCCGCCGTGCGCTCCCCAAAGTACGCCCAGCCAACCATTGTTGCAAAAGCAAACAATACGATCGAAATTGCAAGAAATTTATCTCCAAAAGGAATAACCGTCGAAAAAGCTTCCCCGGTCAAAGTCGTTCCATCGACATTTTCGATTCCGCGCGCCATATTGGAAAGATACACTTGCGGCTTATAGACACCGGAACTTAAGATTACAAGCGCTGTCATCGTACATACTACAATCGTATCGATAAACACTTCCAAGATTCCCCACATTCCCTGTATGGCAGGAGATTTCACATCCGATGCCGCATGCGCCATAACAGAAGAACCAAGCCCCGCTTCGTTGGAGAATACCCCTCGCGAAATACCGATTTTCATTGCCTGACGAATTCCATATCCTATCACTCCTCCTCCCACTGCTTTCATGCGAAAAGCCTCCTCAAAAATCATGCGTACTGCTCCCGGAACTTCCGCACGGAAATGAATGAGCACGAGCATTCCGCCTGCCATATAAAACAATGCCACAAATGGAACCACTTTTTCTGTCACTGCCGCAATCCGCTTCACACCACCTAAAATTACTGCCGCCACAACAAGTGTCACAACCGCTCCTGTAATGAACGGTGGAATAGAGAGACTTTCTTTTAATCCGCTTGCCATGGAATTCGCCTGTGTCATATTTCCCATTCCAAATGATGCAAAAATACAGAATACAGCAAAAAGCACGGCAAGCCATTTACACCCAAGTCCACGCTCTATGTACACCATAGCGCCGCCAACCCATTCTCCCTTTCTATTTTTATAGCGATACCGTATCCCCAGAAGATTTTCCGCATAAATTGTCATCATCCCCAAAAACGCAGATACCCACATCCAAAAAATTGCTCCCGGTCCTCCTGCAATCAGCGCTGCCGCCACACCTGTGATATTCCCTGTTCCAAGTGTCGCTGCAAGCGCCGTACAAAAAGACTGAAACTGAGAGATAGAATGCTCTTCTTCGGTCCTGCGCACACGCCTGTCCCGAAACATCTCCCCCATTGTTTTTCCAAGCCAGATCCGCACCTTTGTAAACTGGAAAAATCCGGTGCGCACGGTAAACATCACTCCGACAAACAGAAAAACAGCGAGCATTCCCCGCCCCCAGATAAAACGGTTTACAACCGCATTGATTTCCTTTACATACTCCATAAAAAATCCCCCATATACTTGGCAATAATACCAAGTATATGAGGGATATGTTATAAAAAGTCCTACCGGATCTCCAATAGTTTCTGTTTCAGTTCATTTTCGATACGGTTCAATTCTGCTTCTGCCGTTCTTCTCTTTTCTTTTCCTTCCTGCTGAATCTTCATCACTTCATCCAGTGTAGAAATCAAAGATTCATTGGTTGCTTTCAGCGTCTCGATGTCGACAATGCCCCGCTCTGACTCTTTTGCAGTCTCCACCGTAGCAAGTTTGAGTTTTTCCGCATTCTTTCTCAATAATTCATTCGTCATATCAGTCACTTCCCGCTGAGCCTTTGCCGCACGAGAAGAATTTTCCACACCGATCGCCAAAACCATTTGACTTTTCCACAGTGGAATCGTATTTACCAACGTAGACTGAATCTTTTCAGACATCACCGTGTCATTGCTCTGCACAAGACGAATCTGCGGCGCCATCTGAAGCGAAATCGTCCGAGTCAGTTCCAGATCATGAATTTTCTTTTCAAACCGATTACACAGTGCATTCAGATCATTGACCGCCTGCGCATCTTCCGGCAGCCCTGACCGTGCAGCTTTCGCCTCCAGTTCAGGAAGCTCCGTCGTCGCAACATCCTGTAATTTTTTCTTCCCGGCTGCAATGTACATCGAAAGTTCTTTGAAATACGTTGTGTTCAGTTCATACATCTTATCCAGCATGGCAATGTCTTTCATAAGCTGTATCTGATGTCCTTCCAGCGCATCACAAATTTTATTCACATTCACTTCTGCCTTGTCATATTTTGCTTTCATATTGGCAAGCTTATTGCCGCCTTTTTTAAAGAATCCAAAAATCCCTTTTTCTTCCTCTTCCTCATCAAAGCTCTTAAGTTCCGTCACAACACCCGCAAGCATATCACCAACTTCGCCAAGATCCTTCGTCTTTACGTTCTCAAGTGCGCTTTCCGAAAAATCAGCAATCTTCTTCTGAGCCCCTGCTCCATACTGAAGAATTGCGTTTGAGCTTCTCAGATCGATCTTCGCCGCAAAATCCGCTACCATCTTTTTTTCTTCCGGTGTGAGCACGTCCAATTCCTCAACCTGCTCTTCTTTGACTTCCACGACTTCTTCTTTTGTCTCCCCAAACGGATCCAAGGTCAAAACCGGCGCTTCCTGCATCATCTCATTGATATCTTGTCCCATAAGCTTATGTCCTCCTACTATTTAAAATCTTTTTCTTTATATCCTTCTCTTGCGAGCATCATCTGCAGAACTGAAATATCCGTTGACACGTCAAACGCAGCATCCTGAAACAAATCATCTAAAAGCTTTTCAAATGCAAGACTGATGGTATCGAGTGTATTCTCAATCTCCTGCATCGCATTCGTGATATTCTCCCCTTTTACTTCCAAAGCATCAAACTCACGGTACGCATTCACAAGCTTCAGTGTTGTCGGCATATAATAGTCCATAAACTTATCCATCTCTTTTTTCTGCTCCGGATGTTTTTTCACTGACTCAAAAATACGGCGCACAACCTGCTCCAATCTGTCTAACTTTTCAGAAATAACTTCACCCGGAATATCGTCATTCGCCTCACGGATTGTCCTGATATACTCATCTCCGGTACGAATCATCTCCAAAATCTCAGGTGACATCTTCTCTTCCTGTTCTTTTCTTTTCGCCTCTTCCATCTCCCTCTGCCGAAGCGATTCCTCCGCCTGCAGATAATAGTCATATGCAATCCGATTAATCATCAGGCACGTCTCCTGCTTGTCCATGTACGCTTCCCGAAACACTTGTTTCTGAATCATCTTTCGAAGATCTTTCCTCGTCTCTGTCTCTGACTGATTCGACTTTTCTGCCAATTCCTTAATCTCACAGAAACCTCTTCCATTCAAGATCTCCACGTACTTTCTAGCCCGTCTGTATCTCTTGCGATAATGATTTCCTGTCGCAGACAAAATGATTCCTGCAAGCATTGGAATCAAAAGCACTCCAGGCCCCAGAACGATCTCGGCAAGACTTGCTGTACCTATCATCTCTAAAAAGGTCTTTGTAACCAGCAGAGCGATAATCCCTGCAACCGAAACAATACTCAATATCGTTCCTGCCACAATGCGTCCTGTCCCTTTTTTGATCTTCGGCGCAAGCACCATATTGATCTGCTTTTTCCCTACCGGTCTTGCATAGTTTGTCTGATAGACATTGCTTTGCTGGTTGGCCTGCGCCTGCTTTCTCAGATTATCAGCCTGTCTTTTCTGGCTCTCCTCATACTGCCTTCTCACTTTTTCCTTATATATTCTCGCCTCATCCAGCGCCTGATTCACCGTCTGGTTAATTGTCTGGTTCAGGCGATCATAATTCATCGACTCCACAGCGTTTTGCACCGTCTCTTGGATCTGTCTTCCAAGATTTGAAAAATCATTATCATACATATATCCGTCATATCCTTCCTGAATCATTCTTTCGCTTTTCCGGCAAAGCACACCGGCTTTGCCGGAGCAAACATTCCTCTACTTTTCAATCACCGTCTCAATCCTCTTTTTCAGAATCTCCTCACCGATGATCCCAGCCATCCTCATAACTTCATTTCCTTGTTTCATTATAACAAATGTCGGTACAATTTGGATACTATAATCTTTTGCAATTTCAGTTTCTTTTTCAATGTCTATTCTGACGACTTCCAGCTGTTCCTTATAGACCTCTTCTATCTCATCCACAACCGGCATCATCATATTACATTTCGAACACCAGTGCGCAAACAGAACAATCAGTGTAACCTGCATATGCCACCCTCCCGGACACTAGTGTACAGCTCGCCCTTATGGTTTACATCTTGCATTCAAGATGTCGCAGACCTCTTCAAACGAGCGTCTAATGCATTTTAGCTTACATGTCAGTTTCCTGTTATCATAGCAAAACTGACAAAACGAATGTTTCCACTTTCCTTTCCCCATAAGGTTCTCCTGTTCTATACACATACTTTCTATATAGAATATGCCGAAAGCTTCGAACTATTTCCTCGCTGCGATCAACTTATGGATCGGATTGCCAAGACTTGAGAACTTCTGCTCGTATTCTGTCATAATATTCCCCACATTCATCTTTTCATCGTGATGCAGGTCATATGTATGTGCCAGCAATTTCCATCCTGCTTCCGCCACCTGTTCCAAAGAGAACTCAAACAACTGGCTGTTATCTGTCTTAAATTCCACAACACCGTCTTGTGCCAGCACCTTGTCATACTGTCCAAAAAATCGAGTAGACGTAAGCCTTCTCCCGGCATGTCTTGCCTTCGGCCAAGGATCCGAAAAATTCAGGTAGATCTTTGCCACTTCGCCTTCTCCAAACACATCCGGCAGCGTGAAAGCATCCATACAGATAAAACGAATATTTTTCATATCACAAAATTCTTCTGTGTCGTATTTTTCCAATGCCCTCAGCAAAACACTCGAATAGCGCTCGATTCCAATATAGTTTATCTGCGGATTCTGCTTGGCAAGATTCAAGAGAAACTGCCCTTTCCCCATTCCAATCTCAATGTGAATCGGGTTCTCATTTCCAAAGACCGTATGCCACTTCCCTTTTTGTTCTATCTCATTCTTTATTGCAACCGGATGGTTCTGAATCACATCATCTGCACCCGGAATATTTCTAAGTCTCATACTCTTGCACCTCATTCTTTTTTTCTCAGTATATCTCGTCGGAGATATATCGTCAATTTATAGTTGCATTATTTTCGCAAAACCCTTTTTTTATTTCTTCTACTGTGTTACATTATTCATATCAGCTTGCACAAAAGGAGGGTTCACAATGAATTCTATTATCAGCAAATTGTCAGAAATTGAGACAGCCGCTACAGCCATTGTAAAGCATGCCGAATCAGAAAAAGACAGGCTCGATCAAAAGATGCAAAAAGACCAACAAAGATTCGACGAAGATCTGGCTGCAAGCACAAAAGAAAAACTGGATGCAATCCAGCAAAATCTGACTTCTAAAATGAATACGCAGCTACAGCAGCTGCAGTCAGAAAGTGAGCGAACCATTCATTCACTCACAAGGGAATACGAAATCAAGCATGAGCAATACGCTCACGAAATATTGAAACGCATTACAGAGGTATAATTATGGGAAATCTACTATCATATAGTGGAATCGTAACAAAGATACATGCAATGCAGGCCAAGCTTTTAACAGATGACCACTTCCGGGAAATTGCACAATTGTGCAACGTTGCCGAGGTGGTCACTTATTTGAAGAAACTTCCCGCGTACGCAAAAGCCTTTGAAACTGTAGATGAGAATACACTTCACCGTGGAGATGTCGAGAAAATCCTCATCCAGTCCCTTTACAACGATTACTCCAAACTGTATCGTTTCTCGGGTCTGGAACACCAACGATTTTTAAGACTGTATCTCAAGCGCTATGAAGTTGATTTGATCAACTACTGTCTGCGAATTGTCTACAACCATTATGAGGAACCGTTTGATCTGAATCACAAAAAGCCGTTTTTTGACCGCTACTCTCAGATTTCAATCGACCGTCTGATTACTTCCAAGACCATGGAAGAATTAGTAGACAATCTGCAAGGCACAGAATATTACGCTCCACTGAAAATTTTACAGGAATCCGGGCAGCCCGTCGATCTGTTTGATTACGACCTCGCCCTCAACTTATATGAATTTACCTCCGTCTGGAAAGCGCGCAAAAAAACGCTCAAAGGATTGGAACTTAAGATTTTTACCCGCGACTGCGGAACGAAGATCGATTTGATTAATTTACAATGGATTTACCGTGCAAAAAAATACTATAACATGGATTCCATTCAGATTTACGCTTTTATCATTCCGGTTTATTTTCACATCAAACTTCCTGAGATAAAAACGTTGATCGAAAGCGAGTCATTGGACGAGTTCATGGAACTGCTCCGAAAGACTTATTACGGCAGACGGCAGCCCTTAGATCATGCATTTACCATTGAAAAGATGTATACGGACTGCCTGTCACGCCTTTACTCCACCGACCGCAGAGAACATCCGTATTCCATTGCTTCCATCAACTCCTATCTTTTCCAAAAAGAAGAGGAGCTAAGGAAGCTTACAACGGCATTGGAATGTATTCGCTATGGTCTGTCCGCTGGAGAAACATTAAAATATATAGGGGGTGTGAGACCACAATGATTGTAAAAATGAAATTTTTAAGTATCACCGGACCGAAAAATGACATTGACCGGGTAACGGATCTGTATTTCTCAAAATATGAGATTCAATTGGAAAATGCTCTTTCGGAATTAAAAACGGTCGATAACCTTCAGCCGTTTATCGAGATCAATCCATATAAAGATGCACTGGAAAAGGCGAATCAGTTCGTCGGATATCTGTCTGACAAAGAATCTCTTCCGGAAGTTCCGCTTTCGATGGAGGAGCTGTTCCAGACAATCCGTACAGCAAACAACAACTATATGGATCTCAAAGAAAAAGAACAGAACCTGAAAGAGGAACAAGAAGCACTGCGAGACAAACTCAAAGTGATCGAACCGTTTTCAGGTCTCGAATGCAACATCCACGACGTGATGCAGTATCACTTTATCAAATTCCGTTTTGGGCGTGTTGCACTGAACTATTATCACAAAGTAGAAAAATATGTAAGCGAGGATCTTAATGTAATCTTTTTAGAGGGCGGAAGAGATACAAGCTACGTATACGGCGTATACTTCTCCTCCCGCTCCGATTCCGAACGCATCGACGCTATTTTAAAATCACTGCATTTTGAGCGTATTTTCCTGCCGGATGAGTATGATACCACGCCGACTGATGCGTGCCGCACACTGGAAAAAAGTATTCATTCGATTGAGAAAAAAATCCGGCATATCGACAAAGAGATTGCTGAGATTCTCTCAAAAGACAGCGCAAAACTTGTCTCGGCACAAAAACGTCTGCAGGTACTCGCCAAGAACTTTGATGTGCGAAAGCTTGCTGCCTGTGTGGAAGACAAACACGATAACTTCTTTATATTATGCGGATGGATGTCCGAGGCTGACATCAGTTCCTTCCTCGAAGACGTCAAGCACGATCCGAACCTGTTTGTAGTGGTGGAAGATGACCACGAGACCTATTTCGGGGAGCCTCCGACAAAGTTGAAGAACCCGAAGATCTTCAAGCCATTTGAGATGTTTATCCGTATGTACGGACTTCCGGCACACAATGAGATGGATCCGACGATTTTCCTCGCGCTGACTTACACCTTTATCTTCGGCGCCATGTTCGGAGATGTTGGCCAGGGACTCTGTCTCGCAATCGGGGGCGGACTGCTCTACAAATTCAAAAAAATTGATCTTGCGGGGGTCATCTCGCTTGCCGGTATCTTTTCCACCTTTTTCGGCTTTATGTTCGGAAGTGTATTTGGATTTGAAAATATCATCGAGGCAAAATGGCTGCATCCGATTTCAGCTATGACGAGCCTTCCGTTTGTCGGTCAACTGAACACCGTATTTATCGTTGCAATCGCATTTGGAATGGGAATCATTCTCCTGTCCATGATTTTCCAGATTATCAACTCCCTGCGGGCGCATGATTTAGAAAACGCATGGTTCTCACCGAACGGGGTCGCCGGACTGATTTTCTATGGCTCTGTCGTATTGGCGATTGTCTTGTTTATGACAGGTCACAAGATGCCTGCTAACATTTTGCTCGCCGTGCTTTTCGGTGTCCCGGTTCTGATGATGGTCTTCAAGGAACCGCTCGCAAAAAAACTTGAAAAGCGCACCGGAAAAACAGAAGGCGGAAAAGTCATGTTTTTTGTACAGGCATTCTTCGAATTATTCGAAACAATGCTCAGTTACTTTTCCAACACACTTTCTTTTGTGCGTATCGGCGCTTTTGCTGTCAGCCATGCAGCGATGATGGAAGTTGTACTTATGCTTGGCGGCGCCACACAAAACAGCAGTCCAAATTGGATCGTCATTGTAGCCGGCAACATATTTGTCTGCCTGATGGAAGGGCTTGTTGTCGGAATCCAGGTGTTAAGACTGGAATATTATGAAATGTTCAGCCGCTTTTATAAAGGAAGCGGACGCGAATTCAAACCATATAATCAGAAAAATGTATAAACTCAGGAGGTTTTCATTATGACTTTAACAGTAAAATTAACTCTTATCGTAACTTTAATCTTAAGCATCATTCTTCCTTTCGGATACTATCTGATCGGTGAAAAAAACAAAAAGCGCTACAAAAAGGCAATCGGCGTCAATATCTTCTTTTACTTTGGCGCTTTTGTAATTGCAGGTATTATGATGTTTGGCGGTTCTGCTCAGGCTGCTGATGCAGCTACAACTGCTGCTTCTACCGCCACAGGACTTGGGTATATCGCCGCCGCTCTCGTTACCGGTTTAGCATGTATCGGTGGTGGTATCGCTGTTGCCAGTGCTGCAAGCGCTGCTCTTGGAGCAGTCAGCGAAGACTCCAGCATTTTTGGTAAATCCTTAATTTTCGCAGGTCTTGCAGAAGGTGTTTGTCTCTACGGACTGATCATCTCCTTCATGATCTTAGGTAAATTGTAATTATGAAGATGTTTTTGATCAGTGATAATGTCGATACGTACACAGGAATGCGACTCGCAGGCGTAGACGGTGTTGTTGTACACGAACGAAGCGAGCTTCACGACGCCCTGCAGAAAGTTATGGATGACAAATCCATCGGTATCGTTTTGCTCACCGAAAAATTCGGGCGGGAATTTCCCGATCTTATCGATGAGATCAAGCTCAAACGAAAACTACCGCTGCTTGTCGAAATTCCTGACCGTCACGGAACCGGCCGTAAAAAAGACTTTATCACATCTTATGTAAATGAAGCCATCGGCTTAAAACTATAGTAAAAGAAGGTGAAATCTTGACAATCGAAGAAAAATTAAAGTATCTGCAGGATGCTTCCATGGAAGATGCCAGAGCAATGGGCAACGAGATTATAAGTGAACATCAGGAGGCTTTAGACCAGATACTAAAAGAGCATAAAGAGACTGCCATCCGTCAGGCGGAACTCACCTTAAAAACAGAGACCGCCAACGCCAGACAATCTTTAAATAAGGCCATGGCAAGAGCACAGATCGAACTCAAACGCGAACAGGGAAAATGCCAGACAGACTTAAAAAACCGCTTGTTCAAACGTGTTCTTGTACTTGTAAAAGAATATATGAAGACAGATGACTACAAAAAAATTCTGGAAAAACGCATTCAAAAATCACTGGATTTTGCAGATGGTGAAGAAATTCTGATCTACATCAATCCAAGTGATGCGCATTTGAAAGATGATTTAGAAGCAAAAACCGGCGCCTCCCTCACCGTAAGCCGAGAGGATTTTATCGGTGGGACACGTGCCGTCATGCAAAAACGACGTATTCTGATCGACTACTCGTTTAAATCAGCACTCTCGGAAGAATACGACAATTTCTTGTTTTTAGGAGGTGACAACTATGTTTAGAACCGGAACAATTTATGGAGTAAACGGTCCTGTCATCTATCTGAAAGGAAATACCGGATTTAAAATGTCAGAGATGGTCTATGTAGGGAAAGAAAGATTAGTCGGCGAAGTTATCGCACTTGATAAAGATAAGACAACCATTCAGGTCTTTGAGGAGACGACCGGGTTACGTCCGGGAGAGACTGTTGAGGCTACTGGAGATGCCATCTCCGTAACCCTCGCCCCGGGAATTCTCAATAATATATTTGACGGTATTGAACGTCCACTGGAACGCATCGCCGAAAATTCCGGTGCATTTATCAGTCGTGGTGTGAGTGTAGATTCGCTGGATAAAGAAAAAAAATGGAAGACACATCTGACGGTCTCTATCGGAGATTCCGTTCACGGAGGTGATATCATTGCCGAAGTGCCTGAGACAACGGCCATCGTGCACAAATGCATGGTGCCTCCACATATCAGCGGGATTATCACTAAAGTCATGCCGGATGGAGTGTACACAATTGATGAACCGCTCGTAACAGTCGAGCTAAGCTCCGGCGAGACGATCGACCTGACTATGACTCAGAAATGGCCGATTCGTGTTCCCCGTCCAACGCACCACCGTTTTCCTGCGTCCGTTCCGCTCATCACCGGACAGCGTATTCTTGATACGATGTTCCCGATCGCAAAAGGCGGCACCGCCTGTGTTCCTGGTGGATTTGGAACCGGAAAGACAATGACACAGCACCAGATCGCAAAATGGTCCGATGCCGACATCATCATCTACATTGGCTGTGGAGAACGTGGAAATGAGATGACACAGGTACTGGAAGAATTTACAAAACTGGTGGATCCTAAATCTGGCAATCCTCTGATGGACCGAACCACTTTGATCGCCAATACTTCCAACATGCCGGTGGCGGCCCGTGAAGCGAGCATCTACACCGGTCTCACACTTGCAGAATACTACCGTGATATGGGATATGATGTGGCAATCATGGCAGACTCCACATCTCGTTGGGCAGAAGCACTTCGAGAGCTCTCAGGACGTCTTGAAGAAATGCCTGCGGAAGAAGGTTTCCCTGCTTATCTGGCATCACGCTTATCTGCGTTTTACGAGCGTGCGGGCATGATGCACAACTTAAACGGAACTGACGGCTCTGTATCTATTATCGGAGCTGTATCACCACAGGGCGGCGACTTCTCTGAGCCGGTTACACAGAATACCAAACGTTTTGTCAGATGTTTCTGGGGGCTTGATAAGAGCCTTGCGTATGCGAGACATTTCCCGGCAATCCACTGGCTGACAAGCTACAGTGAATATCTGCTCGATCTCGCCCCATGGTATAACGAACACGTTTCGCCAAAGTTTGTCGACTACCGCAATCAGCTGATGGCTCTTTTGAATCAAGAGAGCAGCCTGATGGAAATCGTAAAATTAATCGGAAGCGATGTGCTGCCGGACGACCAGAAACTCGTTTTGGAAATTGCCAAAGTCATCCGACTGGGATTCCTTCAGCAAAACGCATTTCATGCAGACGACACTTGTGTCTCATTAGAAAAGCAGTTCAAGATGATGGAAGTTATCTTGTATTTATATCAGAAATCAAAAGCACTCATCACACTGAACATGCCGATTTCTGTTCTGAAAGAAGAAGATATTTTCGAAAAGGTCATTGCGATCAAATACGATGTGCCAAATGACAAACTCGAACTATTTGATGAATATATGAAAAAAATCGATGCATTCTATGACCGGATTATGGAAAAGAACGCATAAAGGAGGAGGATTTGTATGGCAATTGAATATTTAGGCTTAAGCAGCATCAACGGTCCTCTGATCGTGCTGGAGGGTGTACAGGATGCGTTCTTTGATGAGATCGTAGAATTTGTAGTAAACGGAAACGAGCGTAAGTTAGGTCGCATCATTGAGATTTACGAGGATAAAGCAGTTATTCAGGTATTTGAAGGGACTGAAAATATGTCTCTGCTCAACACCCACACAAAACTCACCGGACATCCGATGGAGATCGCCCTCTCACCGGATATGCTCGGAAGAACATTTAACGGAATCGGGCAGCCGATTGACGATCTCGGTCCGATTACCTCAACGTTGACAAGAGATATCAACGGACTTCCGCTTAACCCGGTAAAACGTGAATATCCTAGAAACTATATCCGCACCGGTATCTCTGCAATCGACGGTCTGACCACACTGATTCGAGGACAGAAGCTTCCGATTTTTTCCGGAAACGGTCTTCCACACGACCAGCTTGCCGCTCAGATTGTAAAACAGGCTTCTCTCGGGGATGATTCCGATGAAGAATTTGCTATTGTATTTGCTGCGATGGGTGTCAAACATGACGTTGCGGAATTTTTTCAGCGCACCTTTGAAGAAAGCGGTGTATCCGACCACGTAGTCATGTTCCTGAATCTGGCAAACGATCCGGTCGTGGAGCGTCTTATCACACCAAAAGTAGCGCTCACCGTCGCAGAATATCTGGCATTTGAGCAGAACAAACATATCCTTGTCATTCTCACAGATATGACATCCTTTGCGGAGGCGATGCGTGAAGTATCCTCCTCCAAAGGCGAGATTCCAAGCCGAAAAGGATTCCCGGGATATCTTTATAGTGAACTCGCGACAATCTATGAACGCGCAGGAATTGTGGCAGGCGTCAACGGTTCGGTGACACAGCTGCCGATTCTGACAATGCCAAACGACGATATCACACACCCGATTCCTGACTTGACAGGATATATTACTGAAGGGCAGATTGTACTTGACCGTGCGCTCCATGGACAGTCCATCTACCCGCCAATCAACATTTTACCGTCCCTTTCCCGTCTGATGAAAGACGGTATCGGAGAGGGATACACTCGCGCGGACCATCAGGATCTTGCCAACCAGCTCTTTTCATCCTACGCCAAAGTAGGAGAAGCGAGAAACCTTGCCTCTGTCATCGGTGAAGATGAACTCTCCCCGATCGACAAAAAATACCTTGCCTTCGGAAAGGAATTCGAAGAACGCTATATCGGTCAGGGGCTGGAGGAAAACCGTACAATCGAAGAGACACTTGACCTTGGATGGGAACTTTTAAAAATGCTTCCAAGAGAAGAATTAGATCGTATTGACACAAAGATTTTGGAACAATTTTATGATAATCGTTCAGACTCATAGAAAGGGGGCGTTCTTATGGATCCTCGCACATTTCCCACAAAAGGAAATCTGATTCTTGCAAAGAATTCTCTGGCTCTTGCCAATCAGGGGTACGAACTTATGGATAAGAAAAGAAACATTCTGATCCGCGAACTGATGGAACTGATCGATCAGGCAAAGGACATTCAGGAACAGATTGATTCCACCTTCACACATGCATATAAATGCCTGCAGCACGCCAATATTGAACACGGTATCAGTCTCGTATCCCAACTTGCCTATACCGTCCCGATTGAGGATTCTATCAAGATTAAAAGCCGAAGCATTATGGGAACGGAAATTCCACTTGTGGATTACACTCCGGATGAGAATCAGCCGACTTACTCTTTCAGTACAACTGATGAGTCAATCGACCGTGCACGCGAAGCATTTCGCAAAGTAAAAGAGCTTACGATCAAATTATCCATGATTGAGAATGCAGCCTACCGGCTTGCGACCAATATTAAAAAAACACAAAAGCGTGCAAACGCTCTGAAAAATATTACAATTCCGACCTATACCACTTTAGTATCTTCCATTTCCAATGCTTTGGAGGAAAAAGAACGTGAAGAATTCACACGATTAAAAGTGATAAAACAGCGGAAAATATAATGGAATACACTATTCTATTCAAAAATGGAGTGAACTTTCTATTCACAAAGTTCACTCCATTTGCATGTTCCGCATATTTCTTTTCGCTTCCCCGGAAGTAAGATTTGTTCTGATACCAGCTTAGAAAAAGTATCCCAAGTCAAAACTACACCTTCTTCCAGACCGCAAAACGAAAGTACTTTCTGATCATATGCCCGAACAAGATCCGGCGTATTACAGCTTCCATTTTCTAAATTGGGGCATTTCTCGCAGATAACATCTGCGCACGTAACAATTTGCAAAGAAGGATTCTCTTGCATCTGTTCTAAAATCTTTCCCATATGCGCCACAAACAAATCACTATATCCTTCTCCTTGAAAAAATGCAAGGCACATTCCATGATGTGCCCGCAATAAAATCGGTTGCTTTTCCATAATCTCTCACTTTTTCAACTTAAAACTCAAACACTGCAACACCATATGGCGGTAAATCATAAGCAAATGAAAATGGTCTTCCGTCACATTCTTTTTTCACACTCTTATAAATCTCAGGACGTACTTTTCCCTCTCCACCATATTTCTTTTCATCACTGTCCAAAATCAGCTTATACTGCTTTCTCCTTGGAACGCCAACACGATATTCCGTTCTTTCCATCGGAGTAAAATTACATACAAACAAAAGATTCTTCTTGCCGTCTTTAGAATGTCTGATAAAGCTGTAGATACTTCTCTCCGCATCATCTGCATTCACCCATTCAAATCCTTCCGGTGAACAGTCTAATTCATACATCGCCTTATTCTTTTTATACAAATGAAGCAAATCTTTTGTAAATTCCTGCAACTGTCTATGCCAGTCTTCTGCAAGAAGAAACCAGTCTAATTCACGCGCTTCACTCCATTCCTGAAGCTGAGCAAAATCCTGTCCCATAAACAACAGTTTTTTACCAACATGTCCCATCATAAACGCATATCCGACTTTCAGGTTGGCAAATTTATCAAATCCAAGCCCAGGCATCTTATTTAGCATAGAGCACTTCAGATGCACCACTTCATCATGCGACAATACAAGAACATATTTTTCGCTATACGCATAACTCATGGCAAATGTCATCTGATTGTGGCACCCTTTTCTAAAATAAGGATCCAGTTTCATATACTCTGTAAAATCATGCATCCACCCCATGTTCCATTTTAAACTAAATCCAAGTCCATCATATTCTGCTGGCGCTGTTACTTTTGGCCAAGCTGTAGATTCCTCCGCAATCATGACAACTCCCGGATTTCTTCCAAGAACCACTGAATTCAAATGTTTAAAAAATTCGATTGCTTCAAGATTTTCATTGCTGCCGTATTTATTTGGAACCCACTGACCTTTTTCTTTTCCATAGTCCAAGTACAGCATAGATGCAACTGCATCTACTCGCAAGCCATCTACATGATAATGCTCTATCCAAAACAGCGCATTTGCAATCAGGAAATTTTGAACTTCTGACTTTCCATAGTCAAAAACCTTTGTTCCCCAATCAGGATGTTCTCCCTTTCTCGGATCTGCATACTCAAAGGTCGGTGTTCCATCAAAATCAGCCAGTCCATGTGCATCTTTCGGAAAATGCGCCGGCACCCAGTCAAGAATTACTCCAATCTTATTCTTATGGAAATAATCAATCATATACGCAAAATCTTCCGGTGTCCCGTATCTTGAAGTCGGGGCATAATATCCTGTCACCTGATATCCCCAAGATCCGTCAAAAGGATACTCAGCAATACCCATCAGCTCAATATGTGTATATCCCATCTCTTTGATATACTCTGTAGCTGCTTTGGCAAACTCTCTATATGTATAGAATCCGTCATCCTCTCTGCCCGGATGCCGCTTCCATGAACCGATATGCGCCTCGTAAATTGACATCGGCTCTTTATGATGATCCCAAGTTAATCTCCGCTCCATCCACTTGCTGTCTGTCCATCTAAGAGCACTGATATCCGTCACTTTCGATGCATTCCCCGGTCTGAGTTCTGCATAATTGGCAAATGGGTCCGCTTTATAAATATGATCCCCTTTGTATGTTTGAATACAATACTTATACAGTGCTCCTTCCTGCACATCAGGAACAAAACATGTATAAATACCAAGTGGCTCTTCCCTCTTCATCGGGTTCTTGTCGGCATCCCAATCATTAAATTCGCCAACTACCGAGACTTTCTCCGCATGTGGCGCCCATACTGCAAAATAAACACCCTGTTTTTCACCATCATTTACAATGTGAGCTCCTAGTTTTTTATAAATCTCATAATGAGTTCCCTGACCAAACAAATAATGGTCTAATTCTCCGATTTCGTATGCTTTTGTTTTATTTTTTTCCGCCATACTTTCACCTTCCCAGTTTATTTGGTATATACGTCTATTATACTTTAGCCACACATAAAAAGAAAGAGTTTTGTCACCAAAACTCTTTCTTCTTATTATCTAAAATCCTGTTCCTGCAAAACAATTCTTGAAGACTTGTTTTTCTTCTTACCAAATAATTTCTTTAGGAAACGTTTAAATGTCATTTTCTGAGAATGTGCAATCGCATCATCCATGATTTCTTTTACATCCGCAACTGTAACAATGCTCTCTTCTCTTTGCATAAGATCAATCCTGCTATATAATGCCAAAATTCCCATCTCATCAATCTTATATCCATTTTCTTTTGCATAAGTCTGAGCGAATGTTACCAGCTCATCATTAATAAATACCGGCAGTTCCAATCTGGACGTAAATTTTTTCTTAAAGTCCGGATATAATGCCAACATCTTATCAAGTGGTCTGCGCTCTTCCTCTAAAACTACAAGTAATTCTCCAGTCTGTTCTTCCATAAGATCATTCAGCTCTAAAACTGTCTTTTTATTCAGTTTCGATGCACGCTCAATGATAATCGCTCCACCATGCAGTTTCTCAATAATATGTGAAACATCTTTCTTATTCAATGATTCCGCTGTGACAATTCCAACTTTACCTTGTTTCAGCTTTCTGTTCTTTTGAATTGCCTTCACAATGTCTACCGCCAAAACTGTCTTTCCAGAGCCTTTCCGCCCTACAACAAGCAAGTTGGCTGTTCGAGATGTTCCATATCTCGTTCTGCATCTCTTGTCGTTCTCCAATACATCTACAATCTGCTCACTCATGCCGTGAACAGGAACAAAATAAGAGAATAATTTTTTCTGTTCTTCTGTCAGACCCGCTTTAATTCCAATCTCACTTTGTGCTTCCAGATCATAGCGTCCCTGCACGATAAAAGCAGTATCAAATGGTGAAGACGGCTCCGGACGTCTCTGTTCTTCTTTTTCCAAAGGCTCCTCTACTACTGTGTCATTCATCAAAGCTTTGGCAGAAATTGCAATCGCTTGTGTGTCTCCAAGCTTAATTCCTTCTGATTCCTCAATCTCTTCGATTTCTTCAATCTCTTCAAAATCTTCTGATTCTACTTCTTCAAAAGCTTCCTCGTCAAAACTTTCTTCATCAAACGGATCTTCCTCTACTTCTTCTGGTTCTGCTTTCTCTTCTTCCTGAACTGATTCTTCTGCCAGTTCCTCGATTGGTTCCTCTTCCTTCGTTTCCACTGTTTCGACTGTTTCTTCCTCCATTGTTTCCAATGGTTCAACAGTTTCTTCCTCCGGCGCTTCCACTTTCTCGCGCCTTGCCTTATTCTGCTTAATCTCAGCCGCTTCAGCTTCCAGTTCTTCCATTAACTGTCTGATATCATCTGGAAGAATACTTTCTTCTTCCACTTTTTGAGATTCCAGTTTCTCTTTGTCCCGTCTTGCTCTTTCTTGTTCTTCTTGAATTAATTGAGCATTTTCTTTTTGTTTCTCTTCCCAATTCTGTAGAATCTCTTCCACACTCATTTTAGAACTTTGAGAAAAAATTTCTTTGCTCACATCTTCATCTTCTGTTTCATCCAGCACTTGTGGCTCCTCGCTTGCTTCCGCCTCTTCCTCTGCTGGTACTTCCTCGATAATGTCTGTCTCTTCCTCTGCTGGGGCTTCCTCGATAGTCTCTGCCTCTTCCTCTGCTGGAGCTTCTTCGATAATCTCTGTCTCTTCCTCTGCTGGAGTTTCTTCGATAGTCTCTGCCTCTTCCTCTGCTGGAGCCTCCTCGATAGTCTCTGCCTCTTCCTCAACTGACTCTTCTTCTGCTACCGGTGTCTCTTCTATTTTTTCTGCTTCTTCTGCAGAAACTGCTTCCACTTTCGTTGTATTCTCTAGTGAAATCGCTGCATTCACTTCATCAACTTTCATTTCCACAGTCGGTTCTTCCACATTTTCAACTTTCTCTTCTTTCTTTTCGGCAACTGGCTCCACCTTTTTTACTGGTTTCTTTTCATCATTTCTATGATTATATTTCTCCTGCTGCAAAGGTGTCAAAGGTTTATATTTCATCTTTAATTCCATAGCCTGATATACATACTTTCCTTCACTGAACCATAGAATTAAATCATCACATTCTTCCAGGCATTCCGCCACCATACCCGCTTCGTGGTACAATTTCGCCAATTCATATGCCCATTTTTCCACATACTCGGCTTTTTTAAACTCTTCCAACGCTTCAATCTGCTGTGATAACGGTGCATTTTGGCTTTTCAAAATCTTATATCTCAAAATATATTGATTCGGATCTTTTGGAGCCATGGCAATAAACTCTTCATAACAGTCTGTTGCCTCTCTTACATCGTTCAATTTTAATGCCAGTGTTCCAAGACGATATACAATCTTTCTGCTTCCCGGAGCTCTGTCATATGCTATAAATAAAATCTCCCTACTCTTCTCATATTCTCCATTATACTCATAAATCTCACTTGCTGTACAAAGCATCGCTGCATTCTTAGCCTTACGCCAATCGATACTGTCTGCTATCTCCATCGCTTTTTTATATGATTTTTGTTCCATATACTCAAGCATCTGCTCTGTTCTTACTCGATATTCGTATTTATCCAAAGTATTCACCCCTATTATTATTTCTATGACCTTTCTATCTAGTCGAATTTTAGCTTTCTATATTCTGTTTTATTTTATCACAGGAGATAACCAATGTCAAAAAGATGTAACAAAAACGTAATAAAAATAAGGTTATCTTAAACTTCTATAAGATAACCTTATTCTGTATTTTATTGTTATTCTTTTATTTATTATTTCGGAGGAATATATCAATTATAAAACCTGTTGCCTTTTTTCACTTTATATGCAATTTATAACTCAAAGTTTCGATTATTCTTATTCTCTAATCCTAATCTGTTTTTCTGATGTTTCTTTACACATCTTATAACTGCTTTGAAGCTATGTGGTATTCCTCTTTTCAATATGTCTGCAAATATTTAATCTTCTGCTCCAGATGTTCTACTCTCCGAATAAATTCTTCTACTTGCTCTCTTTCTCTGGATTATACTCTATGGTAAAGGCTTTCATCACAGGTTCTTACATTTGCCATACCACCAACATATTGAATTGTAAATTCCGAACTATCCATTGGACTAAGCCTCCTTCTTTCTCCTATTTTCAGAAAATCTGTTTCTTTCAAGCTTTCTTACTTAAAAATCCTAATTCCCATTTCAGATTCTCTTTTCACCCCTCTTTTTACTTCCTTTCTCGTCAGATATAAAACGGATTTCAAAATTCTTTCTTACTTGAGAATATTAAATTTTACTTTCAGAAATTCTTCTTTTAGAAACCTTTTTGTTTTCTGAATCTCTTTTGTTTTGTTGAGTTTATAATAACACCACAGTCTTTATTTGTCAATACTATTTTTCTAAAACATTTATATTTTTTCATTTTTACATATGCACCATTTAATTATCTGAATATTTTATATTTTCAAGAAAATATACACTCATAAACCAAGCTTTTCAAACACATCCTGTCTCTTGCGTACCTTCGAAAAATCTGTTTTTTGTTCTGCCAGTACCTTCCCTGCTCTCCCTTTTCTGTTGAAACAGGTTCTGAAAATTCTTTGTATCCACGCAACCGGAAGGAATATCGGATACTTTTCTAAATATTTATACTGCAATTTAATCGTTTCATACGGAAGAAAAATCGCAGTAAGCCATACCTTCACCTGTCCTATCCACACTTTTTTATCGGAAGACGCCACATTTTGAATCCAATAGTTTTCCATAGTCCCATAAATTCCGCTATCAACCATCAATTCTGTCAGCTGGTCATAGAACGCATCGCTTTGCCCTTTTTCAAACCAAATATTCGCAAGTTTCTCCATATGATGTAAAAACGCTTTCAGACCTACTTTAGCAAGTTCCGTTTCAACATAATCCCAATCCATCTGATCTTTCATTTTCTTCTCAAACTGCCAAATATCAACAATGGAGCGAATTCCACTTCCGCCATTTTGAAAATGTTTGGCCATATGAACAATCACATAGACATAAAAATCCTCCCAGCTGTATTGCTGTATATATTTTTTCCCTTTCTCTGGTTTTGCTTTCTCCCAAGGATTTTTATAATACGAAGCAAACTGGCTGTTCTGTCCCACCAGACAATAGTGCATCTCAATATTCATAAACGGCTTTCGGAAATACACATGATGGTGATCGTCCCGATGATCACAATAATATCCAAGTTGCTGCAGAATCTCTTCTACTTCCTTTTCCTGCTCCAGTCGAAACAAAAGATCAAGATCCGCCATCATTCGCAGATCTGTCTTTGGATAACATTGCTTTAAAAAAATTCCTTTCAAGGGAATACAATAAATACCATTCGCCTCAAAAGCCTGCAAAAGCTCCTCTAAAGAAAAATGTTGTACCGTATCTCTTGCAGTTTCCATCTGCCATGCCTGCTCATACTTTTTTCGAACCTCCTGAGGAATTTGTTCCTTTCCCGAAATCTTATCTATTCCATGAGCCACAACCGCCTCAATCTTGTGAAATTTACAAATTCGATATAGCTTTTCCCAGTCCACGCCCTCATGTATCGTTGGCACTTCCCCTCCGGCAAGACTATATCGTATAATTTCAAACAGGTATCTGCACGCTTCTGCTCTACTCATAATCCACCTCTTTAAACTTTCTATTTTCAATCCGCACTGCCCGATCACAGCACTGTACTCCAGCCGCAGTGTGAGAAATACAAATAATTGTCTTTGTATTCATCTTTTTCAAATTCTGCAGTACATTCCATTCTGTCTCTTTATCCAAAGATGCAGTGCACTCATCCAACAAAAGAATTGGGGCATCATCCAAAATCGCACGTGCTATCGCAATCCGTTGAATCTGTCCCATAGAAAGACCTTCTCCACGCTCCGATAAAACAGTATCCAGTCCATTTGGCAATGTTTCAATATAATCCCATATGCAAGCTGCCCTTGCAGCTCTTTGAATTTCTTCATCCGTCACTTTCGGATTACAGAATGTAATATTTTCCCGTATTGTTCCTGACATAATCATATTCCCTTGCGGAACATAAGAGAATACAGTTCGCGTTCCCGCATCAATCTCCACTTTGCCGCATTCAGTTTCAAAATACAACTTACCACTGTCGCAAGGCATCAGATGCAAAAGCAGCTTCATAAGCGTGCTTTTTCCAATCCCCGACTCTCCTACGATTGCAATCAAATCTCCTTTCTGCACACGCAGAGACGTATTTTCGAGAACAGGTTCACCACCCGCATATGAAAAAGTAACTTTCTCTGCCACAATCGCATGAAACTCCTTATAGAACTTTTGGGCATCCAAAATTTTCGACTCCGCCTGCTCATCCGCCATCGCTTCCAACTCCATAAGTCGTTCTGCTGAAGCCTGCATACTGTAATATTGAGGTATTAAGCCGGAAACGTTTCGAAATGGTGCTTTGATCTGTTGAATAATCTGTAAAAACGCAGTCAACGTACCAAATGTCATGGTTCCAACAGAGATTTGTAATGCTCCCCACGCAAGCGCTGCATAATACCCTGCTGTGAACAACACATATACCATCGTATTTGCCAGATTACTGATTGTATTTCTTTTAATCCGCACTTTATAATTATCCTTTTGAAATTCATCCAATTTACCACCAACAGCATGCTCATTCACAAAAGATTTAATAACAATCAAGTTCTCCAAACACTCCTGCATATAGGAACGCACAATGCCATTCGTCCTTTGCACTTCTTTATGCAAATACTTGAAATGTCTGCTGTAAATTCTGCTGAATACACAGACAAGCCCGCCAATCAAAAGCACCAATCCTGTAAAACGCGCATCAATAGAAAACAAAACAAATAAGCCCGCCGCAATTTTCGTCAGCATAGAAATAGCTTGCGGAATCAATGACACAACTCCACCGACCACAATATCTACATCACTTGTCAATCGATTAAGTATCTCCCCGGAATGGATTTTACTGACTTCCTGATATTGTTTTTTCAAAATCATAGAAAAAACACCTTGTTTGATACGCATCTCAATTTTAGTAGTGACACGAATTCTCAGATTACTGCTTGCAATGTTCAGAACTGCCTGCAATAAAATCAGCATAACAAGAAAAAGCACTTGAAGCCACACACTTCCTTCTCTGCTTCCGGTTGCAATATCAAGAAGGCAGCTTGACACCAGCGCAAGCAAAATGAAACTTCCCGCAATCAGTCCGCTAAATACTGCCAACAAAAGAATCCATCCTAACGAACTCCTACTATAACTATATATCCATTGAAGAGAGGATATTTTTTTCTTTTCCATCTTTATTCTTCCAAAACTCCCGCTTCTCTTAATTTAGCCAAAAAGGTATCCAAACTTTTCTTTGCCTGTTCGTATTCAATTTCATACATTTCCATTAAATTAATCATTCCATGAAATGCTTTCGCAGCCTCTCCAACCGGTACAACAACTGCACGATCTCCAACTTGACGTTTTAAAAATCCTTTTTTTGCTCTCATCTTTTTGTCCTCCAATCTCTTTTCCCATCCAATTCTATCACAGCCCCATGCATAACAAACGCCGAATTTCTTTATCCGATATTAAATTCTTCCAATAATTTTTTCCGGTAATTTTCATCAGTTGTTGCTTTCATAATCTCCTCTTGTCTTCCAAGTTGTATTAACGTAGCATATAGAGCATTGATTCCTTCTATTTCCTGCACTCTCTTCTCTACTTCTGCCTGTACTCTCTTCTCCACTTCCGCCTGCACTTTTTCTTCTACTCTTGCCTGTACCCTCTTCTCCACTTCCGCCTGTACTTTTTCTTCTACTCTTGCCTGTACCCTCTTCTCCACTTCTGTCTGCACTTTTTCCTCAATTCTCTGCTCCAACTTGTCCCCCATAATTTCCATCAATGCATCACATACCATACTATCATCCTCCATAAATTTCTCTTCATTTGCTCGCACGATAATATTCATCGCCGACTGATACCATGTATTCTCGCTGTGTTTTCTGTAATCCTTCACCAAAAATCTTCCAGCATCTCTTGACTTTCTAATTTGTTTGTCAAACCACGCAGCCAAAGATTTTCTTTCGGTGATAATTGGCTTCCGACCACAATTTGAATCGGAATAAAATCACCGCGCACATAATAAATTCCATCTTCCTGCTTCTCCACCTGATATCTTCTCACTTCTCGCAAATGCTTGATCAATTTTCTTGGATATCCTAACCCAAATAATGTGATTGTCACTTCACTGATTGGTATCTCGTCAGTTGTACCGGTGTCCGACTTATAAAAACACGCATATCCGTATATCTTATAAAAGGTATCTATACTGATATAATCTGTCGGACTTTTATATTCCACCAGATTGTACTTTTGAAAAATACGTCCGATATTTTTCTGAACCTTATGTTTCTGCTCGTTTTTAATTACAAGCACATCAATCGACATTGGTTTTGTCGAAAGCTGATGCTCATCCTCAAAGATCAGATATTTTGCTTCCTCCTGCAGTTCAATCTGAGCCGTCGCATAAAACGCAGGATGCCATTGCAGATACTCCTCTTTCTGCGTCTTTTCTTTTGTCTTACTCATATAAAACCTCCTCTTATGAAATTGTTCAGGAGATTCCCTTCTTCGAAAACTCCTGCTTGTAAATTTGTAATTTGAAAGCATGAATTTTCTGAAAGGACGGATTCTCTTAAAATCCGCTATATGAAATGTATTAGATGCCGGCCAAAACCGGCTAGATAAATAGAAAATAGAATGCTTTTTTTCATCATAACATTGAATTCTTTCACTTGCAATGAGTTTTTAGTTTCCTTTTAATTCTTCAAATGTTTCTCTCCTGTTTCTCATTTTCAATTTCTTTTTGCAGGCATTTGATAAAACAGATTCTGAACATGTATCATAATCGTACATTCCATCCCCCTCCTTCCACCGGTTATAAATATAGAGTACCAAAAATTGCAAAGTGTTGCATGAAGATTATTTTTTCATACACAAAGAGAGAGCGTGCTGCTCTCTCCCTTTACAAAATACTATTCAATTTTGTCATCGTTCTTGGCAATGCATCTTTCGCATTCTTCCAAGGCTCATCTTTAAATCGATAATCAAATTTATCGATAAACCAACTTAAGTCTTCATGTACGCGTTTCATATTTTCTAGATACATTCGGTTCAATTCCGTTATAAAAGACTCTAACAGCTCTCCTCGCAGTCGCTCCGGCGCCATCTCATATAACATGCCATAATGTTTTGTGCAAAATCCCTTTGATGATTGAAACAATTTGCGAAACTCTTCTTTCTTGTAAAGATAGAAAATTGTTCCTAAATAATTTTGAAATGTGCTTTCAATCTTATCACATACAAAGCAGGAATGTTCCAACCCTTTCACATAACTCAAAAGTTCGGAAGGCTCTGACTTTTTCTTTTTCTTAAAAAGAGAAGCTGCCTTTACAGATTCATTTTGTTTTGCTTCTATCTCTTTCATAGATTTTTCCATATGTGTCTTCAACATCAGAGCAAGTCCGAGGCGGTCTGGCATTTCTTTCAACATTGCAACATGTCGCGCACAAAATCCTACCTTGTCACTTTCCAGTCTGCGGTCATCTGTCATATATGTTGAAGGACGAAGTGTATATTCTAACGCTTCCTGCTCCAGTTTTTTATATATGTTACACAGAGGACATTCACAGTCCTCTTTGAACGCATCATTTACAGGTATCGTATATAATTTTTCTTTCACGCTTATCCTCTATAGTAATTAATCAGACATCCTTTTAAGATGATCTCTCTTTCATTATCTGTCAAATCACCCAACTTCAGTGTAATCTCTTTCAAACTGTCCCCAACCACATATGCTTTCACAGCGTCTGTCTTATCTTCCACTGCTTTTCTCACATCCGGCACGAAGATATAGTCCCCGTTTTTGAAACTTAACTCTGTATCTTTTTCTTCTGTGATAAACGGGAGCATACCCCAGTTAATCAAGTTCGAACGGTAACGTTTTGTCGCATATTCATTTGCGATATTTGCCCATCCTCCAAGTACTTTCTGACAGGACGCTGCCTGTTCACGTGCAGAACCATCTCCCGGTTTCACCGCGAAGATCGTACTTCCGACACCGATGTTGCCTTCGCCCACTTCCGGATAAGACGCACGGATTGTCTCCATAACCGGTTTTAATTCTTCCAACACTTCTAGTGGACACTGATTTGCCTCGATTGCTTTCTGTGCTTTCTGCACTTCTTTTGCACGTCCCACATATGCTGGATCTTTACGTGACAATGCAAACTCTGCAAGTCCAAGTGGGTTAGAACGGTAAGAAGAAGTCTCTCCTGACGGAATCAACTCATCGGTTGTTGTAACCGGATCGTGAATCTCAGATACCACTTTCAAGACCAGATTTTCCGGTAATGCTGACATTGCCGGCCAGTCTTTGATGTTTGGTCCAAACTGGATCTCAACACTTGGATCCGCAACACCTTTGCTGTCAAACACACGGTTTGCATAAATGCTCTTATCAAAATGATATTTCGGAGCTTTGTATTCTCTGTCCATCACATCAGCCGCAGAAGTTAAGAAACCTTTATTTGCCGCTGTCGCAGCGATAGAACGTGCATCCATAAGTGCCACAGAGGAAATCTGTCCGCTCTGCAATTTAGAACCCTCACGGTTCGGGAAGTTTCTTGTAGAGTGGCGGATACTGAATGCATTGTTAGCAGGTGTATCTCCAGCGCCAAAACAAGGTCCGCAGAACGCTGTCTTCACGATTGTTCCGGCTGCCATCAGATCTGCAACCGCTCCGTTTCTCACAAGCTCCATATATACCGGTGTACTTGCCGGGTATACACTGAATGTAAATGCATCAGAACCGATATTTTTCCCTTTAATGATCTCTGCTGCCGCGCAGATATTTTCAAATCCACCGCCGGCACATCCTGCGATAATTCCCTGTTCTACATAGAGTTTCCCGTCGCGAATCTTATCCTGCAGCGAATACTCAACCGCACCGTCAAGACTTACGAGCGCTTTCTGCTCTACATCGTGTAAAATATCTTTTAAGTTTGCATTTACCTCGTCAATCGTATATGTATTGCTTGGGTGGAATGGCATCGCGATCATCGGTTTGATCTTGCTCAAATCCACATAAACAAGTCCGTCATAGTACGCTGCCGCACCCGGATTCAGTTCTTTATACTCTTCACTTCTTCCGTGAGTCTCATAGAATTCTCTGATTGTCTCGTCAGTCTTCCAAATCGAAGAAAGGCAGGTCGTCTCTGTTGTCATAACATCAATTCCGATACGGAAGTCTGCGCTTAACTTGTCCACACCAGGTCCGACAAATTCCATTACTTTATTATTTACATATCCATTTGCAAATGTTGCTCCAATGATTGCAAGCGCCACGTCCTGAGGTCCCACTCCGACAGATGGCTCTCCGTCTAAGTAAATCGCAACAACGCCCGGCATCTTAATATCGTACGTCTTATTCAATAACTGTTTTACAAGCTCCGGTCCGCCTTCACCCATCGCCATTGTTCCAAGCGCTCCATAGCGAGTATGGCTGTCAGAACCAAGAATCATCTTTCCGCCGCCTGCAAGCATCTCTCTTGCGAACTGGTGGATGACTGCCTGATGTGGCGGAACATACATACCGCCGTATTTCTTTGCACAGGTAAGTCCAAACATGTGGTCATCTTCATTGATTGTTCCACCTACGGCACACAGACTGTTATGGCAGTTCGTCAGAACATATGGGATTGGGAACTTTTCAAGTCCAGACGCTCTTGCGGTCTGAATGATTCCGACAAATGTGATATCGTGCGAAGTCAATTTGTCAAATTTAATCTTTAATCTCTCCATATCGGAAGAAGTATTGTGTGCTTCTAAAATGCTGTACGCAATTGTGTTTTTTGCAGCTTCTTCTTTTGTGACCTGCTGTCCTGTCTTTGCTGCAACAGCTGCCTGTGCATCATTCACATCTTCGATAATTTCTGTACCATTCAGTAAATATGCACCATGTTCATATAATTTTATCATTCTACTGTTCCCTCCTACGTCTTATTATTTGTTCATTATAGTATTCTACTCTTTTGATTGCAAGAATTTCAGATGATTCGATACCATCATAGCGATTTTAAATGTGAGCGCATCGTCAAATACCCGGACATCTAACCCTGTCAGTTTCTGAATCTTCTCCAGGCGGTATACCAATGTATTTCTATGTACATAAAGCTGCCGCGCCGTTTCCGAGATATTTAGATTATTCTGGAAGAACTGATTGACCGTACTCAGAGTCTCCTCATCGAACTGATCCACCGCTTTTCCGTCAAACACTTCCTGTAAAAACATGTCACACAAAGATACCGGGAGCTGATGAATCAGACGACCGATACCCAGTTCATTGTATGCAAGAACATTTTTCTGCTCATAGAAAATCCGCCCCACATCCAGCGCCATGCCCGCTTCTTTGTATGACTTTGATACATCTCGCAGCTGATTTACGATCGTGCCATATGCCACCCTCATGTTGACCATCGCTTCCATCGTCAATGTATCGACAATGGATTTTGCAATCATATTCAGTTCTTTATATCCCTCGGTCGTCTCCAACGCCTTGATCAGGATAATATGTCCTTCATCGACTGAAGTTACAAAATCTTTAGAGCCGGTTGCATAGAGACCTTTCATCGTCTCAAGAACGATATTGTCCGTCTCATTTTTCGGTTCAATCAAGAATACAACTCTTCTTCGCTCCACTTCAATTCCAAGCTTTTTTGCCTGATTAAAAATATCCACAAGCAGAAGATTATCAAGCAATAAATTCTGGAAAAAATGATTCTTATCCAAACGTTCTTTATATGCGTGTATCAGGTTTTGGAACTGACTGATACAAAGTCTTCCGATAATCGCAACCTGCTCTACAACCTCATGAAGCGCAAGGACATACACTGCATCATAGTTATCTCGAATCAGGAAAAATGCCTCATCTTCACATACCTGCTCATCTTTTCCTTCTTTCAGAAATTTGTCTACTCCAGCCTTAATTCTATCCTCGTTCATTCCCGCAATGGCAAGGCATTTTCCCTCCATACTCCACACGGAACAATCCACCCCCATAATCTCATGTATATCATTGATGGGTTTGTGCAATATTTGATTCGATAACAACTTATCACTTCCTTTTTTACATTTAAAGCCAAAGCTGCTCCGTTGCAACTCTGGCTTTTTTTCTTATAATCTCTTTAACAATTCTTCTCTTTCTTTTTCAAAACCAGGTTTTCCAAGTAAAGCAAACATATTCTTTTTGTAGCTTTCCACACCCGGTTGGTCAAATGGGTTCACCCCTAAAATATAACCACTCACGCCACAGGCGAATTCAAAGAAGTAAAATAACTGTCCAAGATAGAATTCGTTCTGCTCTGGAATTGTCACCATTAAGTTCGGTACATTTCCATCTGTATGTGCTAAAACAGTTCCGTTCATCGCACTCTTATTGACGAAATCAACTGTCTTTCCTGCAAGATAGTTCAGACCATCCAAATCCACCGGCTCTTCTCCGATGAAAAGCTCCTCTGTTGCTTTCTCCACATTCAATACCGTCTCAAACATAATACGGCTTCCATCCTGAATGAACTGTCCCATAGAGTGAAGATCTGTTGTCAAATCTACAGATGCAGGGAAAATACCTTTCTGGTCTTTTCCTTCACTTTCTCCGTAAAGCTGTTTCCACCATTCAGACACATAGTGAAGACTTGGCTCGTAGTTCGCAAGTACCTCAACTGCTTTTCCTTTACGGTGTAAAATATTACGGATTGCCGCATACTGTAATGCACCGTTTTCAGCAAAATCATTTTCTAATGCTTCTTTTCTTCCAGCCTGTGCACCTTCCATCAATTTCTCGATATCTGCACCGCTTACTGCGATTGGAAGAAGACCTACCGCTGTCAATACAGAGAAACGTCCTCCGACATCATCCGGAACAACGAATGTCTCGTATCCTTCCTCATTAGCAAGGTTCTTCAATGATCCTCTCGCTTTATCTGTTGTCGCATAAATTCTCTTTGCAGCTTCCTCTTTTCCATATTTTTTCTCCAACATTTCTTTGAAAATACGGAATGCAATTGCAGGCTCTGTTGTTGTTCCTGATTTGGAAATCATATTTACAGAGAAATCTCTGTCTCCGATTACATCGATCAGATGTTTGAGATATGTGCTGCTGATGCTGTTGCCAACATAATAAATCTCAGGTGTCTTTCTAATCTCTTTTGAAACAACATTGTAAAAACTATGTCTTAAAAATTCAATTGCAGCTCTGGCTCCCAGATAAGAACCACCGATACCGATTACGAGCAATACCTCGGAATCATTTTTAATCTTCTCTGCCGCTTTCTGAATGCGTACAAATTCTTCTTTATCATAATCAACCGGCAAATCAATCCATCCAAGGAAATCATTCCCTGCTCCTTTTCTGCTTAAGAGCAATTCCTTTGCATCCATTGCCAACTTGCTCATATAATCTACTTCATGTTTTGCAACAAATGTACTTGCTTTTGAATAGTCAAATGTGACTTTATTTCCCACGTTTATCCTTCCCTTCTAATTGGTCTCATAGATGTTATTATTTTACCAAACGGGAGAGGGGAAAGTCAAGAAATTATAAATATCTGTTCACAATTTGACTTTAAAGACTTAATGCAATTTGGTATGTTCATTTTATCAGTACTGACCTTCATTTATCTGATCAGTCATTAGTACATAGAAAAACCACCCTGATACTTTGACGAGTTGGGTGGTAATTCTAAATTATTTTCAATTGGTCAACCACTTTTATGTGGCGATTGTTCTTTTTGTATCTTTAATATAGCACATCCGCATAGACTGCGCAAGCAATATGTTCTTTTCACTCTCTATAAAAATCTCTTTTTATCCAATTTGAATATTACTGCCAATGCCACATAGCATATCGCGATCACAATCACCCCATACGCCAGTGAAATTCCAACTTTATACTCCTGCATATTTGTGACCATAGAAATAGAGATTGGGCGGTTGAACACACCGTACAGCAGGGCAGACATCGTGTACTCGCCGATTGTCCGAATCAACACCAGCACTCCGCCTGCCAGGATACCCGGAGCGATATTCGGTATGACAACACGGGTAAATGTATAAAACATATTTGCACCAAGACTTTTTGACGCCTCCTCAATGTTCGGGTTCATTCCCAAAATCGCCGTCTCATTGGAATTTAAAAGCAGCGGAATCGCTGTGATTGTATACGCAATCGGAAGAATCGCAAATCCGCCAATCAACGACTGTCCAAACGCAAAAATTGTCTCCTGCCCAAACGCATTAATTAAGTTGATTGCCACCACACTCGCCGGCATTGTCCACGGAAGCAGCAGCAATACTTTCAAAAATGTATGAAATTTATTTTTATATTTCACAAGCATATAGGAACTGGGAACAGTAATCAGAAGTCCCACTGCCACCGCAATCGCCGACATTTTCAAACTATTCAGTAGCGGTTTTAGTACTCGCGGTTTTTCAAAAATTACCCGATAGTTTTCCAATGTGAATGCATGTGGGAAAATTTCCTGCATGATAGAACTTGTCTCTGTAAAAGACAGATATACAATTGTGACAATCGGAAGGATAATAAACACAATCTGCAAAAATACAATCAGTCTGCTCACAATCGAAAGCACACTGCGCCGTCCTTTTCCCGCCTGAATCGGTGTACTTCGCTCTGTGCTTTGTCCTCTATATCGTTTCCCGAAATACTGAATGGTCATCATCACCGCCAGACTGATTAAAAATAAAACGATGACCTGAACAGAAGCCATTTCCATATGATTGTTCGCCTTCGAACGCACAATCTGTGTGCTTAACACCTTATATCCTCCACCAATTAAATTCGGAGCAGAAAATGCACTGATTCCCGATGCAAATGTGACAATCGCAGACGACAGCACCGCCGGTGTGATGACCGGCCAGATCACATCCCGAAAAATCTTCCACCACGAAGCTCCCATACTCCGCGCCGCCTCAATTCCGGAATTGTCCACATATTTCAGCGCCACATACACATTCAGGTAAAAATACACATACTGTGTATAAGTGATGACAAACACAATCGCGCCAAGCCCCTGAAATTCATACGGTATCTTCTCCAAATGCAATGCATATTGAATTGCTTTCGTTAAAATTCCACTCTCACCGTAGAGCTGAATAAACGAAATCACAGTGATGACTCCCGGAATCATCATCGGACTTAAGAGCAGAATGTGAATAACCTTTTTCCATTTTCCCACCAGAAATGTCATATACATTGCCAGCATAATGCCGATTACGCCGCAAGTAAACACGGACAGTACACCGAGCACAACCGTGTTCCCAATCACCTTTCTCTGATTTGGATTTGAGAAAAATTGTCCGAACACCTGCAGACTATAACCGTCTTCCGTCTGCACCGCCTGAAGAACTGTCTGAAAAAACGGCATCAAAATATAGCCGACAATCAAAAAACCGAGTACCGCATACCAAATCCAACGAAAAATCCCCACCTTTTTATTCTTCATACCGCTTCACTACTCCGTCCTTATTTTTCAACTGCAGACAAACATTGTCGCCCACCTGCCATACTTTCATGCCTGCTCCCTCATTCATCTGCACCACGCGATAGTCCTGATTTTCCGCCTGAATTGTATAATCGTAATACATTCCTCCGAATTTCACTTCTGTAATGCAGCCTGAAATTCCGCACTTTCCATCTCCACTGATTGAAAATTCCTCCGGGCGGACAAAAATATAAGGTCTGTCCACCTCTCCCACAATTCCGAAAGACTCATAATCTCCCCGAACAATTTTATTGGACACCCCGACAAAATTTGCGACAAACCCCTGATTCGGCCTGTTATAAATCTCTTCCGGCTCTCCTACCTGCAGCACCTCTCCGTCCCGCATCACAGCGATTTTATCGGAAATCGCCAACGCTTCCTGCTGATCATGTGTGATGAACAATGTCGTGATACCAATCTTTTTCTGAATTGCTCGAATTTCTTCCCGCATTCTCACACGCAGAGCCACATCCAGATTGGACATTGGCTCGTCCAAAAGCAGCATACTCGGCTCAATCACAAGCGCTCTCGCAATCGCCACACGCTGCTGCTGTCCTCCGGACAATTCCTGAATTCTCCGATGCTCAAATTCCTTCAAACCGGACAGTTCCATATAATAGTCACATTTCTCTTTGATTTTCTGTTTCGGGTATTTCCGAATCTTCACTCCATACGCAATGTTGTCCCGCACCGTCATATTCGGAAACAGGGCATAGTTTTGAAATACAATTCCCATGTTTCTCTTCTCCGGCTGCAGCACCGTAATGTCTTGCTCCCCGATACACACCTGTCCTTCCGTCGGCTGTATAAATCCGGCCAAAATGCGCAAAAGCGTTGTCTTTCCACATCCGGAAGGTCCAAGCAACGTGAAAAATTCCCCTTTTTTTATCGTCAGATTCACATTCTTCAAAACCGAATTCTCTTTTTTATCATAAGAATGTGAAATGTTCTTCAAAAAAATATCGCTCATCGTAACTCCTTTTTCTACATACAGAAATAGTGGAGAATACCCCCACTATTTCAAAACTTTGTACTTTATTTACTCCGCTGCAATCGCTTTGCTTGCATCAAGAATGTCTGTCTCCCATTTTTCTAACCAGTCTGTCTGATTTGCACTGATCACTGACCAGTCTAATTTCATCGGCTCATATCCTGTCTGCATCCATTCCGGGGCATTTTCTAAAGCTGCATCTAAAGCCGGCATACGGTTGAATGAATTTGCCACCAGCTCTTCTCCCTCTTTGCTTCCCACAAACTCGATAAATTCTGCCGCCGCATTTGGGTGTGGCGCATCTTTGATCGCCGCGATACAGTCTGTGATTGTGATTGCCCCACTTGTTGCATCGATGATCTCCAAAGGCATCTTGTTGTTGTCTCTATTATCGATCACGTTGTCCAAAACTGCCATAGAAATCGCAGCCTCACCTTTTCCGATCGCCTGGAACATCATACTTCCACTGTTATAATAATTCTTCGTGTTTGCATTCAATTTTGTCACATAATCCCAAGCCGCATCCTCGCCGTCTTTTTCAGAATAGAATGAAACTAACGCTGCAATTGTAGATCTCATAGAAGAAGATAAGGAATCACGGGAAATGATTTTTCCCTGATATTCTTCTTTCACAAGGTCGCTCCAGTCCTTCGGCGCTTCCTCAGCGCTCATCAACTCTTTGTTGTAGAACATAACAACCGGAGTTTTATATGTTCCATACCAATATCCTTTTGCATCTTTATAATCATCTGCAAGCTCGTCCGCCCATGACGGTGTTGTCGGCTCATAGCATCCTTCTTCCTGAAGAAGCATATATGTCGCTGTGTCTCCCCCGAACATGATATCTGCCTGCGGATTCTCTTTCTCACTGCGGACACGGTCTGCAAGTTCTCCTTTCAAATTGATAAACTCTACTTCCACACCTGTCTCTTCCGTAAATGCGTCACAGATTGTCTCCAACATTTCCTCAGAGTGTGTCGAATAAATGACAAGAGAATCCTCTAACTCTGTTTTCCCGTTCTTTGCTGTGTCATCTTTTTTCTCGTCCTTCTTGTCCCCACATGCTGTCAAAGAGAATACCATCACACCAGCCAGCAATGCTGCCAATACTTTTCTTTTCATAGTAACCTCCAAAAAATTTCATTTCTTTTGACCTTTCCTTTAGCCAACGGTTACTATTATACTTATTTTCCATATTCTTTGCTAATTGTTTTTTTATATAAGATATATTGACTTTATCTATAAGTTATGCGTTTCTATCAGATAAGAACTATGCCAAAAATTCTTCTAAAATCCGGCGCACCTGCACTTCCTGCAGTCTTTTTTCTTCCACTGCATCTTTTTCTTCTTTTGCTGGTTCTTCGCGCTCCATGGCATATACCTGTTCCTGCTCGGAAACCGGCTCTTCCTGAACTTCTTCCACCGCTGCCACGACCACTTCTTCCTCAGCCTCCGGCTGGAATGTTTCTTCCATTTCCAGTACGCTTGTCTGACTTACGTTCTTTTCCTTATACAGTTTTGCATAACGATGGGCACAGACATTTTCCAAATAGTCAATCATATAGTTTTCTGCCATCTGCTGATAATAATTTTCATCGCTCAATATATGTACCATGCACAATATCACTGCACCGATTCCTGTCCATGCTGCATATTGGAATACCTGCTCTTCCAGTCCATATAGATAATATACCGCCACAGTTCCTGCCGTCCCCAATACCGCTACAATCCAAATTGTCTTTTTTTCTAAGTTTCGGAATGTATGAAGTCTGATTCCAAAAACCCGATATTCATAGACATATTTTTTCACAAACGCTTCTACATTTTGCACCTTGTCGCTGACCATACTGGCATGTTCGAATTTTGCCCGCACAAGTCTCATCAGCTTATGATTGCTTTTACTCATTCTGCTGGCCGCTTTCACCATTCTTCTCAACGTAAAATGGGCAATCAGCTTGCTTAAAACTCCAATCGCCGCTCCTGCTCCCATCGCATAAAAAATAATTTGATTTTCCACTAATGTCTCTAACATAATAAAAGAGCCCTCCTTCTTTATACTTGCATGTACACTTTGTGTCATGCCTGAACTGTTGGCTTTATTATACAGCAAATAAAGAAGTTGGGTTCTTGAATCGTTTTACATATTTCAACAACAAATCACGCGAACTTCCGCATGATTTGTCACATGTTTTTTATAATCGTGGCAGCAAACTCTTCACAAGCCTTACAGAATGTGTGATTGCCTGCTTTTCAAACTCCGGATAGTCCATCGTCGCACTGTTGTCGGCTTTGTCCGAAATTGCTCGGATAATGACGCACGAAACTTTGTTTAAGTAAGCTGCATGAGCAATCGCAGCCCCCTCCATCTCTGTACATTTCGCTCCGAAATTAGATACTAATTTCTCTTTCACCTCCGCAGAAGACACGAACTGATCTCCACTCACAATACGTCCTACGAATGTGTGGATATCCGGATTCGCCTCTTCGTTGGCAGCTTTCGCTTTTTCTACCAATTCCGAATCTGCCGGAAACGAAAATGTATCCATCCTTGGCACCTGTCCGATTGGATCTCCGAAAATGCTTGCATCCATATCATGCTCTACCGCATCCGTAGAAATTACCATATCTCCGATATCAATATTGGCATCTAAAGAACCGGCAATTCCTGTGTTGATCAATGTATCCACTCCAAATTTATCTACTAAAATCTGTGTGCAGATTGCAGCATTGACTTTTCCAATCCCGCTTCTGACAACAACAACTGCTTTTCCACACAATGTTCCCTTACAGAAATCCATAGACGCAAATGTGACATTTTCTTCAATTGTCATAGCCTCTTTTAACGCGGCTACTTCCTCCTCCATCGCTCCTATAATACCTATCATAACTGTTTCCTCATTTCTATAATCTCATCTTAAAATCTTCGTATCCGAACTGTCGAACCACCCGGCATTCTCCATCCTTATCTTCCAATACAATTGCCGGCAGACGCATTCCATTGAATGTATTGTTTTTGACCATCGTGTAGATTGCCATATCTTCAAATGTGAGTGTATCACCTCTTTTTAGCGGCTCCGCAAATGAATAGTCACCGATTACATCTCCCGCAAGGCAGGTCGGTCCTGCAAGGCGGTAAGTATATGCCTTCTCCTCCGCCTCATAGCCGTCCTGAAGCGGCGGACGGTATGGCATCTCAAGCACATCCGGCATATGACATGCTGCGGACGTGTCCAAAATCGCAATCTGTATGCTGTTTTCCACAATTTCTTCTACTTTCGTAAGCAGTACACCGGCATTTAAGGCTACCGCCTCTCCCGGTTCCAGAAAAATCTCCAAGTCATATTTTTCTTTCATATCACAAATACACCGCTCCAATAATGCGATGTCATAGCCCTCTCTCGTGATATGATGTCCGCCGCCAAAATTCAGCCATTTCATCTTCGGCAGCCATTCCCCGAACTGTCTTTCCACTTCTTTCAGGGTGTCATGTAAAGGCTGTGCATCCTGCTCACACAACGTATGAAAATGCAGACCATCAACATATTCCAAAAGCTCCGGTCTGAATTTCTCAATCGTCACCCCAAGCCTCGATCCAGTGGCACATGGATCATAGATCTCGTGTCCCTCCTGTGTTGAATACTGTGGATTAATGCGAAGTCCTACACTTTTTCCCGCCTCAGCCGCTCTCTTTCCAAATCGTTCCAGCTGTTCAAAAGAATTAAATACAATGTGATCGCAGTAAGTTAAAATCTCATCAAATTCTTCTTCCTTATAGGCAGGTGAAAAAATATGCGTTTCCTTTCCAAACGGAATTCCCATCTCTTCCGCCCCAAGTCTTGCCTCGTACAAACCACTGGCTGTTGTTCCCGAAAGGTATTGCGCAATCAGTGGATACACCTCATACATGGAAAATGCTTTCTGGGCAAGCAGGATTTTACATCCGGTTCTGTCCATCACACCTTTTAGTATCTCAAGATTTTGTCTGAGCTGTTCTTCCTGAATGACATAACACGGTGTTGGAAGTTCATTTCTTCTCATCGGTTCTCCTCACCTTTTCTCTCTTCAAATTAATCAATCAATTCCGGATCTTCACTGATTTTCCATGGCAGTCCATATTTGTTCAGCGCTTCCATGAATGGATCCGGATCAAACTCTTCAATATTATATACACCTGCTTTGTTCCATGTTCCGTTCATGATCATCATCGCACCGATCATAGCCGGAACTCCTGTTGTGTAAGAGATTGCCTGAGAGCCCACCTCTTTGTAGCATTCCTGATGATCACATACATTGTAAATATAAAGTTTCTTTTCTTTTCCATCTTTTTTCCCGATGAAAATACATCCGATATTTGTCTTACCAACTGTACGAGGTCCCAATGACGCCGGATCCGGAAGTACTGCTTTTAAGAACTGAAGCGGAATAATCTCTTTTCCTTCATACATGATCGGTTCAATAGAAGTCATTCCTACGTTTTCCAAACATTTTAAATGTGTCAGGTAACTCTGTCCAAATGTCATAAAGAAACGGATTCTCTTAATTCCAGGTATATTCAATGCAAGAGATTCGATCTCTTCATGATGAAGAAGGTACATATCCTTCTCTCCAACTTCCGGGAAATTGTAAACACGTTTGATTTCCATCGGCTCTGTCTCTACCCAGTGACCATCTTCCCAGTAGGAACCTTTTGCAGACACCTCGCGAATGTTGATCTCCGGGTTGAAGTTTGTCGCAAACGGATAACCGTGGTCTCCCGCATTACAATCCATAATATCAATATAATTGATCTCATCAAAATAGTGTTTCAATGCATATGCAGAAAATACACTTGTCACTCCCGGGTCAAATCCACTTCCAAGAAGCGCTGTGATACCAGCCTCCTCAAATCTTTCACGATATGCCCACTGCCACTTGTATTCAAATTTTGCTGTATCTTCCGGCTCATAATTCGCTGTATCAATATAGTGTACTTTTGTCGCAAGACATGCGTCCATGATTGTCAGATCCTGATATGGAAGTGCAAGATTGAGCACTACTTCCGGTTTTTCTTTTTCAATCAACGCAATCAGCTCATCTACATTGTCAGCATCTACCTGTGCTGTTGTAATCTTTGTATTTGTCTTTCCTTCCAGTTTTTCTTTTAAAGCCTCACATTTTGAAACGGTACGGCTTGCAATACACATCTCTGTAAATACTTCACTTACCTGACAACATTTTTGAATTGCCACACTTGCTACACCGCCACAGCCAATAATTAATATTTTTCCCATTTTTTCTTCCTCCTGCTTTTATCCTGATTTATTTTGCCAATGCAATTAAAAATTCTCTCACAATCTTTCCTGCCACCGCAGTTGACACGCCGCTTTGATCATAGTGCGGACTAAGTTCGTTCACATCACATCCGATGACATTACAGCCTTCGCATACCTTTATAATCGCATCCAAAAGCTCTTTAAAACTCACTCCACCAGCCTCCGGCGTTCCTGTCCCCGGAAATACAGACGGATCTAACACATCCAGATCCACTGTGAAATACACCGGTTTCCCTTTTAATGCCTCTATCGCATCTTCCAACCCATTCAGGTCAAACGGATGCATCGTCACATGTCCTTCTTTCGCCCACAGAAATTCTTCTCTGTCACCTGAGCGAATACCAAACTGATAAATTTTGCCGTCACCTACAAGTTCCCAGCACCGTCTCATCACACATGCATGTGACTCTTTCACATCCAGATATTCATCTCTAAGATCCGCATGCGCGTCAAAGTGTATGATATGAAGATTGGGGTATTTCTCAACCGCCGCTCTCATACTGCCAAGTGTCACCAAATGCTCTCCGCCGATCATAAACGGAACTTTACCATCCTTCAAAATCACACGGCATCGTTCTTCTATCATCTCAAGAGACTTCTTTGCACTTCCCATCGGCAGTTCCAGATCTCCGCTGTCAAACACACAATACTCTGTCAGTTCTTTGTCCTGATACGGACTGTATGTCTCCAGACCAAAAGACTCATTTCTGATCGCGGCACTTCCAAATCTTGTGCCTGGACGAAAAGACGTTGTCGAGTCAAACGGCGCTCCGTAAAGCACAATCTTTGCATCTTCATACTCAGACTCGCATCCTATAAACGTCACAATATTTTTATTCAACATCTTGTACTAATTCCTCCACATATGCCGGGAGTGCAAATACTCCTTCATGCAGTCTCGGCAAATAATATTTTGTCTGAATCCCACGCAGTTTCCACTGAATTCCATCCATATCATGAATCGGATGATATCTCTTTGAAGCGAACCCAAACAGCCAGTGTCCTGACGGATAGGAAGGGATATGTGCCTGATAAATCCTGCTGATTGGAAAGGATTCAATGATTCTCTTGTGCATTCTCTGACATTGGAATGCCTCCTCCTTGTAAAACGGGCTCTCATGCTGGTTGATCATAATACCATCTTCATGAAGCGCATTAAAACAATTTCCATAAAATTCTTTTGTGAAAAGCCCTTCCCCTGCGCCAAACGGATTCGGCGAATCAATGATGATCAAATCATACGCATCAGATTTTGAACGGATAAACCGTAATCCATCCTCATGATAAATATGCACACGCGGATCATTCAAACTGCATGCCATCTGTGGAAAATATTTTCGGCACACCTCCACAAGAAGTGGATCTGCCTCTACCACATCAATCTGCTCCACCGTATCATATTTCGCAAGTTCTCTTACAACACCGCCGTCTCCTCCGCCGATTACAAGTATCTTTTCCACTTGCGGATGCACTGCCATCGGCACATGACTGATCATCTCATGATAGATAAACTCGTCTTTTTCGGTGAGCATCAAATCTCCGTCTACAACAAGAATTTTGCCAAACTCTTTCGACTCAAGCACATCGATTCTCTGTATCTCGCTCTGAGCCGAAAACACCTGATAATCCACTCTAATTGCCAGTTTTACATTGTCCGTATGTTCATCATGGAACCACATCTCCATCGCTTACACCTCCCTGTTATTTCAGCACGTTCAGATACTCTATCTGGGCATCTTCCGGTCCGGTCATAGAACATCCTTTTTCTTTTGCGTAAATAATATAATCTAAAATTTCTTTTGTAATCTCTTCCCCTGGTGCAAGAATCGGAATCCCCGGCGGGTAGCACATTACAAACTCACTGCAGACTCTTCCTACCGTATCTCTCAGAGGAAGAGACTCTTTTTCCGCATAAAATGATTCCTGAGGGGTGGTGACAACACGTGGGTCGATGTACTCTTGCGTCAACATTCCCGTTTTATCTTTTTGATAGCGTCTTTTTACTTCCGCCAAGGCACTCACAAGACGCTCCACTTCCTGCTTGCGGTCGCCGATGGACAGATATGCCAGAATGTTTCCGATATCTCCGAACTCAATCTGGATATCATACTCATCTCTCAAAATGTCATATACTTCGATTCCGGCAAGTCCCAGTTCCAGCGTATGAATCGAGAGCTTTGTCGTATCAAAGTCAAAAATACTGCTCCCATTCACAAGCTCTTTGGAAAACGCATAATATCCGCCAATTTTATTAATCTCTTCTCTTGCATAGTCGGCAAGTGCAGCGACCTTTCCAAAAGCCTCTTTTCCGCGAAGCGCCAGATTTCTTCTGGAAATATCGAGACTGGACAGCAGCAGATATGAGCCACTCGTCGTCTGTGTCAGGTTAATGATCTGCCTTACATGCCCTTCTTTTACTCCTTCGCCAATGAGTAGAAATGAACTCTGTGTCAGGCTGCCGCCGGATTTGTGCATACTGACAGATGCCATATCTGCCCCGGCTGCCATCGCCGAGATTGGCAAATTCTCTCCAAAGTAAAAATGCGTCCCATGCGCCTCATCCACAAGAACCTTCATATCCTGCTCATGCGCAAGTTTTACAATTGTCTTAAGATCCGAACAAATTCCATAATATGTCGGATTATTTACAAATACTGCCACTGCATCAGGATTTTCCCGAATCGCCTGCTCTACCTGTGACACTTTCATTCCAAGCGAAATTCCCAATTCTTTATCTACATCCGGATTCACATATACCGGATGCGCTCCACAAAGAACAAGAGCATTGATAACACTTCGATGTACATTTCGCGGAAGTATGATCTTATCGCCTTTTTTGCAGCAAGACAACACCATTGCCTGAACGGAAGAAGTTGTTCCGCCAACCATTAAAAATGCGTGTTTTGCTCCAAATGCATCTGCTGCCAGCTCCTCCGCCTCTTTGATGACCGATACCGGATGGCACAGATTATCGAGCGGTTTCATAGAATTCACGTCAATTCCAACACATTTTTCTCCAAGCAGTTCCACCAGTTCAGGATTGCCTCTTCCATGCTTATGCCCCGGAACATCAAACGGAACAATACGCATTCTTCGAAATCGTTCCAATGCCTCATATATCGGAGCTCTCTGCTGTAATTCTTTTTCCATCTTATCGTTCCTCTTTTCTATCAGGTTACTACAATTCCTTACCACGCGTAATTTTACATACAAAAAAACGCAGGCAGGAATTTACATCATTCTTGCTTGCGTCTACTTCTTTATCACTTTCATGCGAACAATACAGTCCGAGACTGTCCTTCTTCACATTCCAGATATTTATGTTAGAGTCTATATAGCAAATATTTTACTTTTAATACTCTTATTGACCGTTTCACAAGTTGATGTGTTGTTCTCAACACCGGTTATAAAGTAACCAACTTATAAAATTTGAGCTTCTAACTCAATCAATAAGGCAGCATTCACTGCCAAAAATATTTGCATGAAACTCTAAACTTTTCTGCGTTCCATACGTTTTGTATTTTATAATATTTTTGCCCATACATCAAGCACTTTTCACAGTTTTTTTGAAAATATTCACAAATTGGTTGCTGTCTGCTCCTGTCAGTCCGTAGAAGAAACACTCCTTTGAGGGGTCATACTTGCACGTAAAAGAAAAAGTTTTGTTTCTTCTAGTTTTTTCATATCCCATTTGTTATAATATGTGAAACACTATTAATCTAATATCACATTCAGAGGAGGATAATTTCATGGAATACAGAACAAAGGGAGTCTGTTCCCGTATGATAAAATTAGAACTTGACGGAGACACCATTCGCTCCGTAGAATTTGTTGGCGGATGCTCCGGTAACACACAGGGTGTTGCCCGTTTAGTAGAAGGTATGAAAGTAGACGATGCAATCGCCCGCATTGAAGGTATCAAATGCGGCCCACGTCCAACTTCCTGCCCAGACCAGCTTGCTCAGGCATTAAGACAAGCTACCGGAAAATAAATTTCAAAATTATCTTATATATTTTTTATAAATCAGGCAAAAAAGATTGCGCATCTTTGCACGAAGTGCATTTTTTGAATTACAGGATTCCAAAGGAATTTCTTATAATTCAAAAAGAAAAGGAATGGATGATTCCATTCCTTTTTTACCCGGGGGAACTATCGCAGCCACTGCAAATCCGTAGATTTTTAGCTCTATGAGCTATGTGGTTTTGTTCTTGATGTAAGCTCTCTCTATAATTTTTGTTAGTTTATGAGTTTCCTCATAATTACGCTTGCAGTGGCTGCGACAGTTCCCCCAGAGAGATGCTAAATTATATGACGGTTATCTCCAAAGACTACTTGTCATTGAACTACTTACATCAGTATGTGCGTAGTGAACACTTCTGACACGATAATAGTATCCTTTTCCCACCGTTAGGTTTTTACTGCTCCCTACCGTCCATGCATCATTTTCATTTGCTGTCCACGATGTTACTCGTACCCAATTACTTCCGGATAGTCGTTCTACAATTACATTCACTGAGACATCACACTTTATCGCAGCACTAGTAATTCCACCTGCAACAATTTTACCCGAACCAGCATCCTTGATAATAGATGTACCACTCGATAAATATACTCCCTTTGTTTCTGGTTGCATCTGACCAATAATAACATCTCCTGTCAGCAAATACGAAAAATCTTCTTGTCCTTTTTCATTCTCCTGAGCTGATACTCGTAAATCAACCATTCCTAAACTTGCCACACTCAAGCAAAATGCACTTGCTACTGCTATTATTTTCTTCTTCATTTTCTCCTCCTTCTATATCCCTATACTATATATACACATAAGTCGGAAAAAACTAACGCTATTTTTTAAAAAAAATGTAAATTTTTTATAATTTTTTTAAATTCTTCCTCTTCCATACCATTTCCAGTAATAAAATATTGAATATTACCATATTCAAATGCTGCCACAATACGTTGTGTTTTATCATTTACTTTATAGCTTTTTATCTCAATATTACTCCCTTTGACTTCTATAGTAGATTTTGCTATTGCCTGATCTTCCCTGTCCACACCAATCGAACCTTCGTTATAATTAATATTCACCTCATATCTGAGACTCGTATTTTCCTCACCGCTATAAATCATTTGAATATTCTGCATCTCAGAATAGATAATTTCCTCTTCAAACTGCATATTTTGAGGGAGATAATCCATCCTCACCGGATCAAACCCAAACTCATCTTTTATCTTCTGATACGCTTCTTCCTCTTCACTTACTTTTGCGGCTACAATATCCTCATCATCAGAGTCAAAATTCGTCTGTTCTCTGTCTCCTATGTTCCAATTAAATTTATGCAATATCCGCTCCGGTCCTCCAAAGCTTGTAATCCCCACCGCAAATGCTGACACAACTGCTGCGGCCAGCACCACATACTTGCGCCTCTTTTGTTTTCTTTTGTAAATTTTTCCAAGGCGAATTAACTCCTGTTGTTCTCCCGACAATGTCTCTTCCGGGGCGTAATGTTCTTCTTTATACTGCTTAATCTGTTCATACAACTTCTGATCAATCTCAGAAGGCGCTGTCAGATCTGCCACTTCCGGATCAGCCTCCACCTCTCGCATAATCTGATCCGCCTCTTTTTTCAGTTCTTCCTGCAAAAATCGTTTCATTTCCTCATCCATAATGTCTCCTTATGCAACCGTCAACAAATTCCTTACTGTTCACTCCACTACTTACGTTCTTTTCTCCATTCCTCTTGACCTTTGCCAAAATACTGTTTAATATTATTTTATAGAAAAAACTTCGGAGGAATGTTATGAAACGTATTATTCTTACCGGTGGTGGTACTGCCGGTCATGTTACACCTAATATTGCTTTACTGCCCCGTCTAAAAGAACTGGGATATGATATCCATTATATCGGTTCTTATACGGGTATTGAAAAAGATTTAATTAAACAATTTGAGATTCCTTATCACGGGATTTCCTCTGGTAAACTTCGCCGTTACTTCAGTGTGCAGAATTTTACAGACCCTTTTCGGGTTCTAAAAGGATTTCGCGAAGCAAATAAATTGATTAAAGAACTGAAGCCAGATGTTATCTTTTCCAAAGGCGGTTTCGTCTCCGTTCCGGTTGTCATGGCAGGAAAACGTCGTCACGTGCCAACCATCATTCATGAATCGGATATGACTCCGGGACTTGCGAACAAGATTTCGATTCCGTCCGCAACAAAAGTATGCTGCAACTTCCCGGAAACTTTAGAACATCTTCCAAAGGAGAAAGCAGTGCTTACCGGTTCACCGATTCGTCAGGAACTGTTAGAAGGGAGCAGATCTGCCGCACTTGAATTTTGCGGACTGACCGATGACAAACCTGTTATCTTAATTATTGGAGGCAGTCTTGGTTCTGTCGCTGTCAACAATGCTGTACGTTCTGTTCTTCCTGAATTATTAAAAGATTTTCATGTCATTCACCTTTGCGGAAAAGGAAAGATGGATGATTCTTTGAAATCTTTAAAAGGATATGTTCAGTTCGAATACATTCAAAATCAATTGAAAGACTTGTTCGCACTCACAGATGTTGTGATTTCAAGAGCTGGTGCTAATGCAATTTGCGAACTTCTTGCACTGCATAAGCCAAATCTTTTAATTCCGCTCTCTGCAAACGCAAGCCGCGGAGATCAGATTTTGAATGCACGTTCTTTTGAACGTCAAGGTTTCAGTATCGTTTTAGAGGAAGAGGAATTAAACAAAGACACACTTTTAGATTCCATTCACAAATTGTATCAACACAGAAACACTTACATAGACGCTATGAAGCATTCTTCACAGCAAGATTCTATCAATACAATTATTAACTTAATTCAAGAAGCTGTCCACTAAATTATTGGAACAAATCAGCAAATGGTGTCGTTACGACACCATTTGCTTTCTCAGAACCAACTGACAACCTCTCTGTATTCATTTTCGTAATTCTTTCGTATCCATTGTCTGGCTCTATATAGTCTGCTATTCAATACTTCAACTGCAATTCCTAATTGTTCTGCTGCCTCTTGTTGCGATTTTCCAAAACAATACACTTGTGTAACTGCATCATACCATATTCTGTGGTCTTTATATAAACATTCAAAAATGCTATCTTCCAACTCCTCTGCCCTTCTCTTTTGCTCTGTTCTCAAATAGTATTCTTCCATATTGTTTATATTGCAAAATTTGTCTTTTGTCTCCTTTAGTACCTCAAATACTTCTCCTAATATCTCACGCTTTTTATCTCGATTGTAATTAAACGTAAAATTTCTAGCGGTTGTTACCAACCACGGATAAACATTATCTAAATTTACATTTTCAAAGTAAATATATAGTTGAAAAAATGTCTTTTGTGTAATTTCATTTGCCAAATCTTCACATTTTGCATAATGCATAGCCACTTTAAAGATTGAATCTTTATACGCCCGATAGATACTGTCGAATTTTTTATCTTTTGTCGATTTTGATTCCACAATAAATATCTCCCGTTTTTATTACTTCTCGTTCATTTTCTTTAAAATGTACTCTTTATCTTCCTCTGTCAAAGTACCCAGTTTCCACTTAATGTCAACTGTGTCGTCTTTGTATCTAGGAATCAAATGCATATGATAGTGAAATACACTTTGTCCGGCTGCTGCCCCATTGTTCTGCACGATATTATAGCCCTCACATCCTAAAATATCGCTCAGTTTCGTCACAATCTTTTTTGCAAGCACAAGTACTTTCGCTGCAATCTCATCATCCAATTCGTATAAATTTGCATAATGCTCCTTCGGAAGAATCAACGCATGTCCTTTCGAAGCTGGCTCAATGTCCAGAATGACTCTAAAGTCATCATCCTCATACAATGTTGCAGATGGAATCTCTCCTGCTGCAATTTTACAAAAAATACAATTTTCATCTCTCATTTTTTCTTCCTTCTTTCTTTTATTAATCCCTTTTAAATGTCTGTTATTGTCGTATTTTGTCGACGAGATTTGTTTGAATAACCGTCATACCAATGCTACACTTTCATATGAAAGGCGGTGCGATCTATGCAACTAAATAAAAACGAACAATTAGTCATAAGTAAAATTTCACATGAACTTCGAAACCCACTTACAATTATATATAGTACCCTTCAGCTCATAGAGTCCAGACATCCTGAGGCGAGAACATTTGACCATTGGCACGAACTGATGCAGGATGTAGAATTTATGTCAGTACTCTTAGATGATCTTTCCCGATTCAATCATGCCGGCGCCCTTAATTTTTCAACGTTCTCTTTCCGTCCATTTTGGGAATATATCTCCCTTTCTTTCGCCGCATCTGTCGCGGATACAAAATTGGAATATTTTTCCAAAATAGATTCTTCTATTAATCAGATTACAGGAGATAAAACAAAATTACAAGAAGTATTTTTAAATCTTTTGAGAAATGCTGCCGATGCAGCTTCCCCTGACGGAACCATCTCCATGACGGCCGAGCAGTCCAAAGATTCCATCATCATCCAGGTTCAAGACAACGGATGCGGTATCTCCAAAGAGCATCTGAGTTCCATCTTCGAACCATTTACTACATATAAGAAAAACGGTACCGGCCTTGGGCTTTCGATTTCTGAAAGTATCATACAAGCCCATGGCGGAACAATTGAGGTTGACTCTGCTCCACAAAAAGGATCAACGTTTCGGATTACGCTTCCAACAAAGCAGTGCTGTAACGAGAATTCCTGTCAGCAATCCTCCCACATGGGCCAGGTTGTCAACGCCCCCGCTTGTAAAACCGGTATATAAGCTGATAAGAATCATCACGATCATACCCTGTTTTGTGATATTTCCAACTCTTCCATGATTTAAAATCGCAAGACACAGCAAGGCTCCGGTCAGTCCAAAAATTGCACCGGACGCCCCTGCTGATACGCTATAATCCTGTCTCCATATATCTGCTGCCATGGACAATAGATTTCCTCCCAACCCGCTCAAAAGATATATCGTAAGAAATCTTGCTTTTCCGACAAACATCTCTACATTCCATCCGACCACCACAAGTGTAAGCATGTTATTCATCAGATGTGAAAAACCAAAATGTAAAAATATACACGTAAACAACCGGTAATATTCCTTATATTCCACTACATACGGGACATACATTGCTCCATGTTCCAACATATACATCCCATCTTCTGTTCTCCCTCCGAAAGAAAGAAGTAAAAAAACAATGACATTTACTGCAGCAATTCCAATTGTACAAACTGCTTTTTTCTGATTTCCCATAAAAATTTCCTTTCTATAAAATAAATATATCCTAATTATAGAAAGTTTGTACCTGAATTACAAGTCATCCTGTTCAATATGGATTTCGTCCCAATATCCCCATTTTCCTTTTTTCTTTTTGTCCAAAAGCCGTTTTACCGGTTCCCAAAAATCTTTTTTCTCATGAATCTCCGGTATTCCCTGTTCTTCCATACGCTCTTCATAATTCACAGCCGGAATCATTCTTTCTTCTTTTTTCTCCTCCTGAACTGCTTCCACCAACTCGTTCATAATACGTTCAATACTATAATTTTCTTCCATTGATGCCTTATGAATACTGTAGGCAAAATGAACCCCTTCTTTCTCCCTATAGTTCACCTCACTTACAAAGTATTCTGTCAGTCTGTGAAACTCTTCTTTCAATTCACACTCACACCTCGGAAAATAACAGAAATAAAATTCCTCTTTCTCGCAATAAATATATTCCGGATCCAGCAATATGCAGTTTGCCTCCAACATAAATTTACGAATTGTTTTAATCGTACGAAGTAATGCATACACAAGATTTTTCATCTCCTCATAGCTTAAGTTTGCCTTTTCATGAATTGCCTTTAAGGATACCTTCCCGCTGATATCGTAATAATACTGACTGATATTATCTACATACCGAATATCTGTCTTCAAAAGTCCGGGAATTGTGTTTTCCTTCAGCATATAAATCTGATAATCTTCCGCCTCGCTCTCCACTCCTTCCAAAATTAAATATGCCTTCTTTAAATCATTCTTATAACACGCTTTCACTTGGTATCTCCTATCTTTTCTTCTATTTTTTTATTTTTCGCACATTTCGAATATACGTTTCCGGTTCTGTCTGTTTCACCGATGCACTAACGTTTATCTTCATCCGCCTCTTTTTCGCACTGCACGTGACCGTAATCTCTTCTTTTTCCACTTCTATGTTTTCTTTCACATTAGAAAAAACAATCAGCTTCCCTTTTATTCTTCTTCTAAAATATGCCTCTAACTCCTCTTTTTTATAACTCTTTCTTTCACTTCCTACCACAGCTGTCTCATATGCAGCCCCCGACAGAATATTCTTGTCATGAAAATAAAATATGATATATACGCTTGCCATAAACACCATTAAAATAATCGGCACAACAAAAGATGCCTCTATTGTAAAACTGCCATTTTGGTTCTTCTTCACAGCATGATCACCCCCAAATACGCTGCGGTCAAAAACGGGACAAACGGAACTGTGACATTCTTCTTCCACTGTTTGATTACAATGCCTGCAAGTGAGACAAGTCCTGTAAGAAAAAATGCAGTTGTCGCAACTTCCAACATACTGATACCTCCCAGATATATCCCCATATTTCCAAGAAGCCAACTATCTCCATATCCAATCGCTTGGTTTGTATATTTACTGATGAGCCAGAATATCGCTCCCATCAATGCACCTCCTGCCATACCAGCTATTTCCTGTCTTATAAAAATCAAACGAATCATAATTACGGTAAGACTCATAATGATCAGCAGCACCGTCGGTATTTTCTTTGTGCGAAGATCACTTATACTACACCAAAGCAAAAACAAAAGCATAATAAAATCCTCTATTTTACACATCTTTTACACCCTCCTCTTCCAAAAACTTCGGATAAAGGCACTGCATATACCGTTCGTTTTAGTCTGCTGCACGAAAGTGATCCATGATATCGATTACCCGTATCTGTGATGTATACCATTTGCTTTCCAAATGTTTTTCTCATACACGATTCACATGGATAATATTTTCCTCCACTTTCATTTCTCAATTGTTCCACATCTGATATGGCAACCGACTTTATAGACAATTCCAAATACGTGCAATCTGCATCTTTATGATATACAATTCCGGTATCTGTAATATAGACAGTCTCATCACTTTGATTTCCAAATCCATTTCCGGCATAGCCATTCCACCCTTTCACCCGCATAGATTCTTCCTGTACAATTGCAGGGATACGAAACATTAAAATAGGAACTTCAACCTTATATATCAATGACAGATCCATAATTCCTGTACTTCCCCATGCCATTGACTTCCTACAGTCTATTCCATCCGAACCGCCAGAAATAACACTGTGATCCAGCCATGTTTCTCCCACATGTTCTACAATATGTTTTTCCAGCTTCCCTCGTATTACAAGCGGATTAACATATGCTTCCTCCGCGATTTCTTTTGCTGCACAATGGAGTGCAGATCTCATCACAGTCTGGACATTCATAATTTCCAGCAAATACACAAGGCTCAACACTGCAAAAAAGAATATTGGCACCACCAACGCAGCCTCCACCGTGACACTTCCTTCAGAGGTGAATGAAGATGCCCTTTTCGATAAAGAGATGACATTTATTTGGGAGAGATGTGTCAAAAAAGAGTCTTTCTCCTTTCTTTTTTGTTTTTGATCATTTTTATAGTTTCTTTTGTGAGTATTATTGAATCGAAAGGACATCTTCATTCACCCCTTTTCTTTTATTGATATCCAAAATATGTTGAAAATTCATATTGTACGCCACGCCGCAGTTTACATTTGCTTTCAATCTCTATACGCATCACACAGTTATCTGCCTTTAGGTCCAGATTCTGTTCTATTAAATCCAAAGCCCGCATAGATAATGTCTCTTTATCTTGCAGAATCAATAATCCTTTTAAATAATCCCGGTATGTCAGCCCTTCTCCTGTATCCTGATCCACATCTTGTATTCCCTGCTCTCCGATATTCAAAAGTTCTGACAGCTTCAGTTTCCAAGTCTCCTTACTTTTTACAAGCGGCACTTTCCTGCCCGCTACAAGAGTCCGAAGATCTGCAAGCCCCTCACCATACGCCCATGCCAACAGGATTGCATGCTTTACGACCTCTGTAATTCCCGGAACAGTAAGGAGCGTACATAAAGACAGCGCCAGAACTTCCGCCTCCGCTTTCTTTACCTCATCCGTAAGCAGATATGCATAATTGATTCCAAGTCGAATTGGCAATATTTTCTTTACAACGGCTTCTAGATTCTTCTGATCATTTTCATACCCTCCAATCAGATATTCCAACTCATAGTCCAATGCACGTTCCTCCTTCGTTTGCGTAATATCCGCAAAATGTTCCAGCAGATATTTTTCAAAAAAGAGTTTTCCGGTCACTTCATTTTTCTTTTCTTTTTCTGCAAAATTCCCTTTTCCTGTATTTAGTTCACGCACTGAGGCAAGTTCCTCTTTTTTTACACATTTCTCTGATAATTGTTCTGGATTTTCCACAATGATTTGTAATAGATTTGATTTTTGAATTGACGAGACGGATTCGATTGGATTATTTTCACTTGGCAGACTTTCTTCTGTCCCCTCAAGCATAGAGTCCAAATTTTCCTGAACCTCCGTCTCTTCTTTCTCAAAGTCTTTCCCACTTTCTTCTTGTTCTTCCCAATATGAGGTATCTTCTTCGATATGGTCTAACCCAATTTTACTTTTCACATAGCGAACTGCCTGACGATAAAATGCAGCCCCTCTGTTGTCTGTCAACAACTCTGACTTCTCCACCTGATTTGCGTTCTCCTGCGCGCCATAATATTCCAGACGCTTTAGAATCTTTCCCTCATCTAATCTTCCCTCTCCATAACCTGCATCCAATGCAAACAAATCATATTCCTCTAACAGCTGTTTTTGATATTCCGCAAATACACTTTCCACAGCAAGGATCGTATCTGCTCTTTTATAATTTTTGAGCACTTGAATTGATGCACTTTCTACCATTGCACCTAGAAACGACAAGATCAAAAGAAAAACAAGACTTAAAAACGCAGTGATCTCTCCTTTTTGCACCTGTCCACCTGCCTTATATTCTTCCACTTTCACTTGTGATTTTATCAAAAATGGACTGTACCAAATCTGTAAGCTGCGATTTAAAAATAATAACCAGACCAATCAACACGACCATAAAATTAGCCCCCTGCCCTTTTCATCTCTCACAAGCCTTGTAAACACTGGCTTTAACCATATATACCAAAACGTCTCATTCGTTTATTTTCCCCGATTTTTGCACTTTTTTCACATTATGTGTATCACGTTATCTGCTCTTTCAAATTATTTATATCTATTAAGACAAGACAGAACGTACCTGGTTTCTACCATTACATTCTGCCCTGGATTATTCATATTCAAATATCAGAATTTTATCTATATTACGATCTAACTGTTTCTTTTTGCTTTTTCCAATTTTTCGCGCAACTCTACATTCTCTTTTTCCAGTTCTTTTATTTTCGACTTTAACTGCTGTATAGTCATCTTTGCATTAATCAATGTTGTTTCCATAGCCATATCAATAATGACTTGTTTAGGATTATACGTTACGCTCTGCTGATGCATAGCTTCATTTACTGCTCTGCGCATTGTCTCATTCCTGTAAAAAAATCCTTTAGAAAATCCTGTCCTTTCGATTAATGCAGCAACCGTTATTTTCTCGTTGGATTCCAGCATTTTTTCAATTTCTCGTTTCGCTGTTTCTACTTTCTGCTCGCTGCGCTCTTGGCTGCATTCAACCATTTTATCATATTTCATATACTATCATCCTCTTACCAACTCCTGCCCACACCATTTTCATAGTCTTTTCAGAACGGAGACTTCTTTCCGGCTTAACCGTTTATTCAACTTCTCTATCTCTTGTTGTAACTGCTCATTTTTATTCTGTAATTCTTGATTCTGCCCTGACAGTTCCTCATTTTTCGTTTTGGCTTTTAATAATTCAAGTCTCAAATCAGCCATTGAATTTTCAAGTTGTCTGTCCATTATAATCGGATGTTGGTTCTTAAAGATTGCCTCCTGCCTGCGGACGGCATCGTCTAACTCACGCCTCACCATCTGATTTTTATAAAAAAATCCTCTGGAAAGCCCCGTCCTTTTTACTAGCTCTGCAACAGTGATCCTTTCCATATTATTAAGCATGTCAGCAATAGCTTTTTTGGCAATCTCCATCTTCCTTTGGCTCTCGGCCTGTGTAATCTCTATCATTTTATCATATTTCATAATCATCCCATCCTTCTATGATATCTAATAGGATCATGTCCATCTTTTCTCTTGCTTCCCTTGTCTCATCAGCCATCAGCTTATTGCCGATTTTCCGGTAATAATACACCGATTGTGTTGAAGTATGCCCCAGTAGTCTTGCTATCATCCAGTCATCCACATGCATTTCCGTCAGTTTCTTTCCATAGCAGTGCCGGAATATGTGTGTTCCAAACTGTAGCAGCTCGCCATTATCATCCCGGATATCTTCCTGCCGTATCATTTTCATGATCTGATTTTGGATCATACTATATTGATAAGGTTTTGTTGGATCATTCTTTTTTACAAAAATGTATGTTGTTTCTCCATACCGCTCTTTTGTATAATCGATCGCTTTCATGATGAGCCTTGCCACTTCTTCACTGATAGCCTTTTCATACGTTACGGATTTTACCTGATCGATTCTTATAAAATATCGTCCTTCCCGCATGCTTAGGCAATCTGGCTTTAAGGTCAGCGTATCGGATATCCGTGTTCCCAATAACTGGTGGATAATCAATGCCCTGCATATCTGCTCGTCCATCTTGAAAATGTGTTCATTTAATCTCTTAATTTCAGCATCGCTATAAAATTTAAACAAATGCCTTGGAGTGCTTGGAAAATCATTGCTTAAAAATAATTCACTCAAACTCTGTCGTTCATATAGATTTCCGACATCTTCCAGCACCCTCCGCAGAGCATAAAGATCCGACCTGTAATTTTTCCGTTCATGCGCTTCTGTTTGCAGGTATAGTAGGTACTGTTCGATATGAAGCCGCTCCAGTTCCTGTAATGATTTGATATCCGGACATCTTTTTTCCAAAAATCTGGCAAACCGTTTGATGGCTGTCATCTCACTTTGAATCGTTCCTAGTGGAGAATATTTCAGATGCATAAACACCGCTTTTTTTACTTCCTCCCGGATATCCGGCTGCGTGATCTTCGTAAAGTTGATGGTTTCCATATTCAGGATTGGGTTCGAGTGAATCGGAAAATCAAAATTTTTCAGATTCCAGATATCCTTTTCCTGCTCATCCCGGTCATCATCCTCTTTCGCAAACTTCAGGATCTTCTTCATGTGTTTTACAATGCCGGGAGTCTCAATTCCAATCTTGTCATATGTCGCCCGATATTTTTTGCTTGATAAGGCGTATCCCTTTTCTAACATCCAGCCTCTCAGCATACGGATTATTTTTTCCTCTGCCTTTGCACCCAGTTTGCGTATATTGCGGTCAATCAGAAAATCCCGGATATTATTGTAATAGAGCAGCTCACTTGACAGGCTGGAAGGAGCAAGTTTCTTTCCCCTGTCCCATATAAATTCCTCTAATAGCCTGCTGATCTCCTCTGTGGGCAGCCCTTCCAGATCAAAATACCTGTCCGGTCGGATATGCATTTTCCCGATCTGTTCCTCAGATGCCTGCTTGTAACAGTCCATCTCATACACATAAATTCTTTTTCTCATTTCTTATCACCACGCTTCTTGACTGTGATCGCTGATGCCAGGTCATTTCCTGGTTTCTTAAAGTAGGCATCACTCGCTTTTGCTATCCTCTTTGGCATAAAATCTACATACTGCTTTGTCATTTCCTCTGAGAAGTGTCCAAGATAATCCCGGATTGTCTGTATGGAAACACCATCATCGTAAAACCGGGTAGCCAGTGTATGTCTATAATCATGGGTTTTGAAAATATATTCTCCATCTGCTATCTGATTCTTGGTACAGTGATACTGAAACTCCTTTCGGAATGTTCCCACCCGGTATGCTCCGCCATTTTTCCCTTTGAATATATAATCTTTAGGACGGATATGGTTTTTCTCTATATATTTCCTCATGACCATGTACAGCATAAACGGTATCGGTATCATTTTATCTGCCTTCATCTTAATCTGATAAACTTTCAGCCATGCATCTTCCCCATCCCAATAATACGCATCCCCTTTTAACGTGCATACCTCGCTGATCCTGAGTCCGGTACACCACAGATGTAAAAATATCAGTTTAGGAACTTGCGGAAATAGGTAGAGTTTGTGCAGGATTTCCATATAAACTTCTTCTTCCACTGTCCTGTCATGATGCTCCGGGTATGTCTTTTTCAGATAATATTCTGGCTGGAATGGAATTTCCTTGATGTATCCACGCACATTCAAAAACTGGTAAAACTTCAGATAACACACAATTCTTTTATTAAACGTGTCATCCTTTGTATCCTTTTCTTCCAGCTCCCTGAAATAGCCATCCAGTTGATTTTCATCCACCTGGCAGATGGATATTTCTTCATTAAAATATTCCAGCAGTTTCTTAACCTCATATAACTGTGACCGGATATTGGCTATGGTAAGCCCTCCGATTCCGACATGATATTTGGCATATTCCTGTAGAAGCTCCCGGTTCTTTTGATTGGTCACTTCTATAAAGCTCAGTCTCTGCACTGGACTGCTCGGATTCAGTCTGTCCTCTGATAAATGAAACCGTTCCATATACCACACATTAGCATGCCAGTGAATCTCCGGTGCAGTCAAAAATAAAATTTTCCGGCTGTTGTCTATGATCTGCATAGAATTTTTCACATTGACCACCTTCTGCTCTACGATCTTTTCAAATTGGTCGATTTGGCTCAATTCCAGGCGCTCTAGATCTTCGATATCCTCATCCACACAGAAATCATACAGCCAGTGCAGGGGCAATAGGAAGCGCACCCTTCTTTCCTTGGGATCGTCCCGATATAGATTTTCCAGTATGTAATTTAATAGTAGAAACACCTGCCTTTTTAATTTCTCCGGCGCTATCCTTGCAAAATCCCATACCAGTTCCTGCTTATCCTGAACGTATTCAAAGTCCTTGACCAGTTTCGGATCCGGCAGGTACGGCAGGAAAATAATCTGCGCTTTATACTGCATCCGGTTTCTTGCCATTCCTGGCAGGCTGCTTATTTCGCTTTGGACACTGTACTGTTTGATACGGTCGAACACCTTCAGGTATTTCATCACACGCTGCTCATTCCCGGTCTTTTGCAGTTCTGCTTCATATCGGCTCCGCACGGTATAATCAATGTCTTTGATATGGTGGATTCCCTGCCGGATGAGAAACCTCTGAATGTTTCCCTTCAGCGGTGCATCCGACACCTGACACTCCTTAATCTCTGTGATCAGCTCACCATATTCTTGTTCCACCCAATACTGCTGGATCTTCCGAAGTGCGGATGAGCGTTCAACAGCACTCTGCCTTGTATATCGTCCGCTGTCTATCAGAAGTTTTTTATATTCCCGGAAATCGCATTCTTCTATCAGCGTGACATCATAAATATCCTTTTGTATCAGATAACTTTCTGCTTCTTCCAACAATTCCTTCTGCAATATCCCGCCTGTCACTAGCTGTTTGTGAAGATGCTGTATATCCTCATGCCGTTCAGCTTGCAGTAATTTGATTGCAGACACTTGACCGCCCCCTTCCTATAACAGATCCTGAATGCCGTACATAGCCTGATGCTTACTGTAAAATTCATCACTGACTTGTATCAGTTCCTCATCCGTTATATTCAGATATTTCATGGTCGTTTCGATATTCCGATGTCCGAGTGCCTGACTGATAAGCTCCAGCTTCCAGCCATCCTTCCGTCTTTCATTTGCGAAGTAATGTCTCAGCATATGTGGAGATGCTTTGATACCAGTCTTTTCCTCCAGCCTGCGTAACATCGCATAAACTCCGCTTACTTTGAATGGTTTTCCAACATAATCACCTGAGATGTTTATAAAAAGGTATTTCTGTTTCAGAATCAGTTCTTTGTAATCTTCGAAATAAAACATCAAGATATCAAATGTCGCATCACTGATCTTTGCTCTGCGGAATTCTGCATTCTTAGCTCTTGCATTATTCTCATTATCCTCCCGAAAGTTTACATAGATCACATGGTTTTTGTAATCAATGTCCTCTTTGTACCGGACTCCTAAGAGTTCCCCAATGCGGAATCCTGTCTCAGCCAATAATAAAAGCAGAACCTGATCGCGGCAGTTTGCGCATTCCTGCAGCAAACTTACGATCTTGTCCTGCTCAATGGTTTTTCCCTGATGTCCTTTTTCTTTCAGATAGCCGTGAAAACTTTTCCGGTTCAGCACCCTTCTGACGCCTACCGAGTTTCGCACAATCGTCTGTGCGTCCGATAACACTTTCAGGCTCTCTGACTGGCCGTTTTCCCGTTCCATAAAAGTATAGAACCGGAACACTTCTTTCAGATATGCATTGCAAGTCTCATTATTGGGGAGTTTTGAATATTCCTCCCGGCTATGCTCACCTGCTTTTAACCATATCAGAAAGTCTGTAAAGTGTTCATGCTGTTCAGCATATTTCATTTGGTATACATCGTCCAGATGCAGTTGGTTTTCATCCATATAATTCAGATAATAGGATAAAGCAAATGCACTTCTCCGGATCGTATTCGGTGATATCCTCGACCGTTTCTTGTGCATCAGATATTTGGAAGGTAAAAGGACAATGTCCATGCTTTCTTTCTCCCGGATAAAATAGAATTTTTCCTGTTTTTCCATCTGCATGTCTACTACATATTGTGCCATTTTACTCACTTCCTTTCTAACGCTATACACAGTATACCCACTCCGGGGCAACAAAGCAATTCCAAACTCCCCTGAAAACGCCTGAAATACCACTGAACTTTTTTCGCAAAGCGGTTCCTGATCTGGTCAGAACCAACAACGCCACGAACCTGTTTCTACATATAATATCCTTCCTGTTTCTGCCTGCGGATAAAGGCTTCCACATCCTCAATTGACTCCGCCATCTGACAGGCGGGAAGCGCACACAGGACATCCTCATGATACCTGCCCCCGGCTACTGCCCGGTGGTCCAGGATAGACACTACGCAGGTATCGCTCTCCGTCCGGATCGCTCTTCCAAAACCCTGACGCAGCTTTTTCTGCATATCCGGCACAATAATATCCCGGATATATTCCGGCAGGGTAGCATACCGCTCTTTTTCTGCCTCCCTTAATGGATCCGGGACAGCAAAGGGCAGCCTTACGATAATCAGCGATGATACGATGTCTCCCGGAAAATCAACACCTTCCCAACAAGAGCCGGCTGCGAACAGCACCGCATTTTCTAATGTTTTAAACCGCATGATCTCCTCCTGGGCATTGCGCCATACTTCCACCATCGGGAAAGGCAGGCTGTCCCGCAAAATCTGGTAAACGCTGCCCATTAAAGAATAAGAGGTGAACAGCACCAGCGTATGCCCGTAAGTCGAACAGATCAGCCGTTGGATATGCTGTGCCAGCATGACGGCTTCCTCCCGGCTGCCATGCTTTGTCCTTTGCAGCGTCTGCGGCAGATACAATAAACAGTTCTTCTCATAGGCAAATGGAGATTCCGCCACATACTCCGTTACCCGTACTTCCTTTCCCAGCCCGTTTTCCTGCCGGGTGCGGGAAAAGCCATTCCCGGCTTTTAAGGTGCCGCTGGTCAGGATGGCCGGGAATCCCCGGCTCCATAACACGCCGGAGAGAATGTCTGGGATCTTCCTGCTTGTAGCACACAGCTGCGGCAGTTTTCCTTTATCCTGCTCCAAATGCAGAATGTAGCGTTTGCCGGAGCCTGAAAAAATAGATAACACCTCTCCTGCTTCTTCCAGCTGGTTTCGTATCCATCCTGGAGCGATTCCCCTTAGTTTTTCTGTCAGTTCCTTTAAAATTGCCTTTCCTTCTTCCAGCACGATGGCACATTCCTCCGTCATATGGAAAGCCGATGCTGGTCCATCCTTTGCTATGTAATTTTCTCTCACTACATGGAACAGGTTATGGAAAACACTTTTTAGTTTCTTGACAGCCATCCCCTGATGCTCGCGCTCAAGGAAATAACAGATTTCCAGAATATCTTCATAACAGAGTGATTTTCCATACATCTGCCTTGCCGCCTCCGGAAGCTTATGGGCTTCATCCACGATGAGCGCCCGGTAATCCGTTAAAAGCGGTTTATAATCCTTAGCCCGGTGGGAAGAATCCGCAAGCAGATAATTATGGTTACATATCTGGAAAAAAATATCCGGATCCCGTGCCTGTTTCAGATACATCTGGTAACGGCAGCTTGTCCTTCCCGGACATTCCTTGGGGCAGAACTTCGGGACACAGACCAGCCTGCGGTCAAAACTGCTCAGATTAGGCACCTCATCCATGTCATAGATCTGCTTTAAGGAAAACAAAGCTTTTTTCTGCAGCTCATTCTTAGGTTTTTCCCGGACAGCCTCTAACCGCACTCCCAGGCGTTCATCACAGACAAAATGCTCCTTTCCCTTCCGCACGATCGCTTTTAACGGAGAACCGATCAATCCGGCTGACAAAAAGACATCCGATAAAAAGGGGATATACTCTTGTATGATTGCCTCCTGCAGCGCAATGCTGGATGTGGAGATGACGATTGGCCGCTTATCACACAGCCACCCATTTCCCGTGGCAGCCACATACTTCCTCATCAAGATACAGGCCACCAGATATGCATAGGTTTTCCCGATTCCCACACCCGCGTCACAGAGTGCAATGTTTCCTTCCAGCAGGGCGTCCAACATCTGGTGGCTTAATTTTACCTGTTCTTCCCTGACACTTAAGCCTGCCTGTGGCAAAAGCGTCAAAAAGATAAAGTCAACCTCCCGATGTGCTTTTCTTTGATATTGATTCTTATAATTCATTTCATAGCCTGCCTTTCACGCATGACGTCAATACCAAAGAAAAACACATCCTTTTAAAGCACGGCTGTGGGTTTCCCCACAGCCGCATATATCTGATATCAACGACACACTTCCATTGATTTCTAAATTGTTGTTTCATTGTCGGCGTCACATTTGACCTCGCACCCCTGACAGCCTGTGCCACTCCTTTCATGGCATATATGGGAACATTACTGGCAGGCATCTGGCGGATGCCGTTCGCAAATGTTCTGAGGGTCTTGCTGATTACAACCCGGAGTCCATCCTCTGCTCGCTGGCAGAAAACGTATCATTATCCCCCATGGATGCTCATGGCGGAGAGCCAGCCGCGGCTCCCTGACAGGTCTGATGGATCGCTCGGAGAAAACCGGAACAGATACCAGATGGGAGCCTGTACAACAAATCATACATCGGCCCGCCACTGGCATCTGTCTCCGGTTTTCCCGTCATGGCGCTCATCCTGCAACGCTACCATCCATGGGAACGTACCAGTAATGCTGGTATAAGATTTTCAATGTGCGTAAAAAGGGGCACTATTCCCCTTTCTACTTACTAGCCGATAGGATGGCCCGTTTTTATTCAGCTTTCACAATTTTTTTATTTTTTCCCGTAACCGCCTCAGTTTCGTATAAACCGTCTGCTCCGGCATACCGATATAAGAACCGATCTCCTTTGGGGCATATCCCATCATCTTAAGGACAACGATTTGCAGCGTTTTCCGGTCTGCTTCCAGCAGGATATGTAGTAACCGTTCATCACCTATGGCATCCAGCAGTTCCTCCACAGTCCGAATCTGATCTTCACGGATCTCCGTTTCTGCCAGTAACAACTCCATATAATCCAGCAACGGGATCTGATGCTCCTGATAACGCCTGTCAGAATTAAAATCTGCCCAGTCGCTTTCATGCAATGCCTGAATAGACGCTTCGTCCATGCCAAGCTCCCGGAGTTTTTCTTCCTCACGTTCTTTCCACTTCTTCCATTTCTGTTCTTCTCTTGCTTTGTTATAAGCCACCTTTCTTTACCTCCGATCTGAAATTTTTTAGAAATCAAATCGAAGCGGCGGCGGTGATCGGCATCTTAATTCCCCATGACAGGGAGCATCAAAACTGTATCTTTGGATACCCGCATATCCGGTATCTCTTTTTCCAAAAGCATATAAAATATATTGGAACCCCCAAGGCTCAGCAGCCATTTGTCCTCTCCGGATTACCAATTTTCGGGACGCCTCGTAATGGTTTTATAAAGCTGCCATTGGAAGATACAGTTCATATTCAGATGCCAGTCGTCAATATTTACGAAAAATCGACAAACAAAAACGCCAGACAGCTTTACCTGCTTTCTGGCGTTTTTGTTTCGTCTTGCATTATATGTGTTATTGTGCGTATTTAACACGCAGTATAGTGCATGTTCATGGGTATAAGGTACTCTTTTGTAGTCTAAGATTTTTTTCGCTGGTCACCTGACCGGAATCTATATCCTTTCGTAAAAATAATGCCCTCCATGATTTTCTCCTGACGGCTTATCACAGATGGCATAACACAAATAAACCCTGCTGCGAGAAGCCGTTTTTTTATTGGCTCCCCGACAGGGTTTTCCATTCTTACATAAAGACACTACTATGCTCTTTTTTTACACAGTGTTTCCCTGATTCCTTATTCTGTTTTCAAAATCGGCACTATAACACCTATTTTATACATACTCAAAAGGAATGTATTTTCCCTAATCGGTACGGTAGAATGTATTTGAGGTGAGCTATCATGCCGAAAGACAAACTTATCTATTTGGGCGATTGCATCCGTTCCAAAAGAAAAGAATGCAATCTTACCCAACAGGAGCTGGCTGATCAGTGTGGCTTGGCTGTCAAGACCATTCAGGATATTGAGAAAGGCAGAAAAAATCCTTCTTACATAACCTTATCTCTTTTGATTGAACGGTTGGGAATTTCCCCAAATTCCCTCTTTCCAGCCATAGCCACCGTAAAAAACGAACTGGCAGAACACGTTATTGGTAAACTCCAGGCATGCAGTGAGGAAAATCAGGCAATTCTCCTTCATACAGTGGATTTTTTATCAGAGCAGTTACTGACCAGCCAGCACAGACCGGAATCAAAAGATTCCGATTGAAACCAGTAGGACAAGACCTTCTTGTTACTGCTGGTTTCTTTTTTCTGCCATTATAAACTACCGAGTTATGAATGACCTATGAACGAGTTATGAACTGTCTATAAGTTTAAAAATCGTTCGACAAAATTTATCAAAAAGCAGAAAAATGCCCCGGAGTAATTCTCGCTCATTACTCCAGGGCATTTTACTATCCACTGCCTTGCACATTCTTCCTTGTAAACAAAGCATATATGGCTCAGATTTACGGTTCACCTTTAACAGCAGCTCATTCACTGCTGTTTTGCTTTCGATATTCCGCTGGTGCTATCTTCAGAATATCCCGGAAAGCAGTCGCAAACTTACTCTGGTTCTCATAACCTACTTTGTTTGCAATCTCAGCTATGGTAGCCTGCGTCTGCCGAAGCAAGACGGCTGCCTGTCTGATCCGGTATTCCTTCATATATGCGCCAATCGGCTGTCCGTAAATTCCTTTAAACGTATCTTTTAAAGTTGCTGTATTGATCAGGTATTCTTTGGAAAGCTCATCAATCGTAGGGCGTGCCTGTAGATTCCCGACCAGCTTTTTATGAATCGCCTTTACGATCTCTACATGCGGGGAAGTGTACTGCTCCCGCTGTTTTTCTTTCGATACATCTACCATACACAGGAATAGTAAAAGTTCCTGGACTTTTATCTTAAAGTAGGGTTTCTGCAGGCAGTCTGGCACAGAATAAAGTTCTGAGAAAATATGTTCAATCTCATCCTTGGCCCGCATCACAAAACAGCCTCCATCCGGGCAGAATTTCTCCTTGAATTTCAGTATGTCAATACCGCTTTCTGAGAGAATTTCCGGCGGGTTCTCCGTTACCGTTTTCAGGTTGATTACCACAGAAATTCCACGATAATGCTTTAATGGAAAACTCATCTCCGGGGAACAATTATCCATCGTATGGATGGATAAATCGCCTTCTCCAAGATACAGGCAAGAACCGCTTAACAGGCTGCTTCCTTCCCGTCCCTCCCGGCAATGGTTGATTTCTAAGATATCCTTATCCAGATTTCCTTCCCATTCACAGCTTGTAGCTTCAAAGTCATTGTAAATAAGCTGTATTCCGGGATAAACCTGATAAACAGTCATAAGTCCCAGCCCATCCGTGCAGTCCATCTTATAGACAGTACAGTAACCGTCATTATCTTTTGGAATAACCGCAGACAACCCTTTTGCATGTGTAGCAGGGTCTTTGCTCATAATACTCCTTTCTGGCATTCCATCGTGTTTGATTTGTTCTGCCAGAATCCTTCTGGCATCTTTTATTATATAGGTTTTCCTCATTTTTCTCAGCTCCAATCAGTAGGATTTACAATCCAATTAGAATTATATTACATCCCTGCTGACTGTGCAAACGGAGAAAAAAGCCGGCGCCCTGTTTAAAAGGCACCAGCTTCCAATAAATTTATTTGCTGCAATATTCTTTTCCAACACAGCCGGAGCAGCTCCCGCCACAGCAGGAACCATTTTTACGGTCCCTGCAAATTTTACGGACTGCCCACACCGCATAGGCGGCAACCCCTAAAATGAGAATTCCTGTGACAATCATTTTATACTCCTTTCCCACTGGCTTCCCATAAAGCATCCGCCACAGGTTTCCAGTGTTCTGCATATAATTCGCACTTGCTGCACAGATGTTCCACATCCTCCGGAGATTGCAGATCCGTAGATTTTGCCCCGGTGCGTTTCACCATCTCCCTTAATATCTGCGGATTTTCCAGCATCGGGCAGGGCTGCAGCATATTTTTATTGAACGGCTGCCCATCATGGTATGCCATGAAGATTGGGCTTTTCAGCGCATCCAGCAAGCTGCACTCATGGATGTTCACGTTAGAATAATGAATGAATACACACGGTTCTACATCCCCTGCGGCATTAATATGCAGGTAGTTCCTGCCACCCGCAATACAACCACCTACATATTCTGCATCATTCTGGAAATCCATACTGAAAATCGGTTTCGTATTCCTGTATGCCCGCACTCTTTCATAGACAATCTTTCTCTGCTCCGGCGTAGGCAGCAATGCAGGCACCGCCTCATTGCCAACCGGCATATAATGGAAGAACCAGACAAACATTGCCCCCATTTCAATCATCATATCGAAAAACGGTTCACTGCTGATATCCGCATAGTTTGCACTGGTATAGCAGGCAGATATCCCAAAGGGCAGCTTATGTTTGCGGAGCAACTCCATCGCACGCATGACCTTTTCAAAAACGCCCTGCCCCCTCCGTCCATCATTTGCCTGTTCAAATCCCTCCAGACTGATCGCCGGAACAAAATTCTTCACCCGGAGCATTTCCTTACAAAAATCTTCGTCAATCAATGTCCCGTTGGTAAAGGAAAGAAATTCACAGTCCGGATGGCGTTCACACAATGTAATCAGATCCTTTTTCCGCACCATCGGTTCCCCGCCTGTGTAGATGTACATATACGTTCCTAATTTCTTTCCCTGTTCAATAATATTGTCAATCGTCTCCAGGCTCAGATTTAACTTATGCCCGTACTCAGCAGCCCAGCATCCGGTACAGTGCAGGTTACAGGCCGAAGTGGGATCAAGAAGGATCGCCCACGGAACATTACAGCCCTCTTTTTTCCGTACTTCCTCCTGAACAGCGGAACCTTTGAGGGCTGAATTGACGATAAAATTCTGGAAAAAGGCTTTCCTCACCCCTTCGTCTAACTGATAGGCTTTCAGGAGAAGCTGATACCAGTTTCCCTTTTCCTCGATTGCCCTGCGGAATGCGGCTCTCTGTCCCTCATACCATCCATCTGGCAAAGCTCTATCCATGAGCTTCATTGCTTTTGGGATATTCCTTTCCGGATCTTTCTCCAGATAATCTAACACCGTATGAACAGCCGTTGCAAAAGCTGTATTTTTTACTGCGTCAACGATATTCATTTATGTCCTCCTTCCAACTGCCTATTCGTCAGTTGGTTTCCTCTTTTTTTGTAAATAAATTCTTTCCTAAAATGCTGATAATTGAAAAAACAGCTATTATGCAGATCCATTTTTTATATTTCATCTCATCTACCTCACATCAAAATTCCAATACGATAAACAACAAATGTCACAATCCAGGCCACTGCCAACTGAAATACCGCAGAAAACAGCATCCATCTGGTACTGAGTGCTTCTCTCCGTATCGTTGCCAGTGCCGCCGCACATGGGATATAGAGCAGGCAGAAAATCATCAGGCAGAACGCATTGAGCTGCCCAAACCCGGCTCTTTCAAGAATCCCAGCCAGCGTATCCATCCCGGCCCCGGAATTGATATTCGGGACACCAAACAGGACGGCACAGCTTGATACCACCACTTCCTTTGCGGAAATCCCTGCAATCAAGGCAACCGCTATCTGCCAGAAGCCAAGCCCAATCGGTGCGAAGAACGGTACAAGCCCATGCCCTAAAATAGCGCCAAAACTGTCCGCCATATCCGTTGTGTAGCCATGCGGTCCAAAGTTTAAGATTACCCACATAAGGATCGATGCCACAAAAATTGTGGTTCCCGCCTTTGTCAGATAATCCTTGATCTTCTCCCATACATAAATCGCCACAGTCCGGGAACTGGGGATTTTGTATTCCGGCAGCTCGATCAGCAGATAATTCTCGGATTTTTTCCGGTCGATCAGGTGGATGACCGCAGCAACCAGAATCGCAACGATCAGGCCGATCAGATACATGGAGTACGCCACCAGCATAGCCTTCTCTTTAAAGAACATCTCGGCAAACAGGATATAGATCGGCAGGCGTGCGCTGCAGCTCATAAATGGAGTAACCAGCATTACCTTAAAACGGTCACGACTGTTTTCCATCGCCCTGGATGCCATGACTGCCGGAACCGTACAGCCAAATCCCAGGATCATCGGGATGAATGCCCGTCCGGACAGCCCCAGCTTACTCATGATCCCTTCCATGACATAGGCAACACGGGCCATATACCCGCTGTCCTCCAGAAAGGCGAGCGCAAGAAACAGAATGAATATGTTCGGAAGAAAGGTCAGGATACCTCCCACCCCGGCAAGGATGCCATCCACTAACAGGGAGCGCAGCATTTCATTTACGCCAGCCGCAACCAGCCCGCCATTAATCAGGGCAGAGAGGCTTTCAATCCCCATTTCCAGATATCCTTTCAGCCAGTCACCGATGGTAAAGGTCAGGAAAAATACCACCGCCATAATGCCGAGGAAAAGCGGGATGCCCCAAAAACGGTGTGTCAATGCCCGGTCTGCCTTTTCTGTCATGGCATCCTGCCTCTCTTTATTTACCAGGACTTCCTTTATGATCTCCTGAATAAAATCGTACTTCTCATTGATAATGTCTGATTCATAGTTCCGGTCTATTACATCCGGAAGATCTACCGGATAGAGTTCTGTGATCTCCTTATCCTGCTCCAGCAGCTTAATTGCGTGCCAGCGGTAATTTGCCAGTTCCGGATACTTCCGTTTCAGTTCCTCCATAACAAGGTCTATCTTATCCTCAATGGCATCACTGTAGACCATCGCATATTCCGCATGATGGTTATGCCTGTGCTGCGGCGTATAGCTGTGATGATGGATCAGGCAGTCCGGGTCTTTACAGTCCTTATGGTGTGCCGCCGCATGGAGCAGCACATCCAGCCCCGTCCTCTTTCTAGCGGACACCGGAATGACCGGGATGCCAAGCATTTCCGGGAGTCTGTGCGTGTCAATCTCCATGCCCCGCTTTTCCACAATATCCATCATATTTAATGCCAGTACAACCGGCTTTCCCAGCTCTAAAAGCTGTAATGTCAGATATAAGTTGCGTTCCAGCGCCGAGGCGTCTGCAACGTCAATAATCACATCGACTTCATCACTCAATATAAACTGCCTGGATACCTGTTCTTCCATCGTATAGGAAGTCAGGCTGTATGTGCCGGGGAGATCGACCAGACGGATATTTAAGTCATGGTCCCGGATCGCCCCTTCCACCTTTTCCACGGTGACTCCCGGCCAGTTTGCCACCTTCAGATTAGCACCCGTATAAGCGTTAAAAAGTGTTGTTTTCCCGCAGTTTGGATTTCCGATGAAGCCGATGGTCAGATTCTCTTTCATCGAATTTACCCCACTAAAATATTTTTTGTAATATTGCGCCCAAGGGCAAACCGTGTCCCTCTTACTTTCACAATAAGGACGCCCCTGCTCTTACTGTTCAAAACCGTAATGGAAGTGCCACGGGTCATTCCAAGGGCCTCCAGCCGCTTTTCCATGTTCACAGGCAGTTCCATATCCAGAACTTTATAACGGTTCCCTGTTTTTCCATCACAGAGGTACATATCCACGCCCCCTTTACCGCTTTACTTTTGCGTTCTCCGGCATCCTGCGAAACTCAGAGAGCATCATGGAAACCGTAATTACAACCAGCACCGCATCGGTCAGCGCTATCGCTAGCCACACACCACGGATACCCATGCCGCCTACCATTGGAAGAATCACACAAAGCGGAATGAAAAGAACGATCTGCCGGAACAGCACCAGCCAGGTTGCCTTATTCGCTTTTCCCAAAGCCTGGAATAATGTCACCGCAATCAGGAAGCTTCCCTGCAGGATGTAGGTGCTGAACATGATACGGAAATTTGCTGCCCCTGACTCCGCCACGCCCGGCGTTGTGATAAACATCGACAATACCTTGTCTGGGAACAGCTCCACTGGAATATAAAATACCAGGGACAATACCGTAGCGGCGATTACAAATACTTTTGTCAGCTTCTTTACCCGGTCATAATCCTTTGCCCCGTAATTCGTACCCGCCGCAGGCTGGAAGCCCTGGCTGATGCCCCACAGGGGAACAAAGGAGAAATTCCAGAACCGGAGCGCCGCACCCAAAAGGATCTGCGAAGTCTCACCGCCATAATTCGATGCCACACGGTAGATTACCGTCTGCTGTACCAACGTCAGCACCTGCATCAGTAAGGCAGATACTCCAACAGAAAGCACCTGGGGAAGCAAAGTCCCGTCAATCCGAATGCGCCCGATCTTTACATTCGGGCTTTTCTTTTTAAAGTACCACAGAGTAACGGCAGCCTGGATAAACTGGGAAAGGATCGTTGCATAAGCCGCCGCTTCGATTCCCATACCATAAGGCTTCAAAACCGTAATAAAAATCGGATCAAGAATAATGTTCAGAATGGCTCCGCTGGCAATGATCGTCATTGCTTTCTTTAACTGCCCTTCCCCACGGATGACCATGTTGGCACTCTGGAAAAAGTTCACAAACAATGATCCGGCAAACACGATACGCAGATATTTCTCTGCATAATTCAAAATGTTGTCACCGGCTCCTGCAAGTGTCAGAAGCTGGCGGGTAAATACCATCCCTATAACTGTATAAATCACAGACAGCAGGAGAACCACCGCAACCAGGTTCCCCATAATCTTTTTAACTGTCCCTTCATCCTTCTTGCCTATGGCACGGGACAGCACAGATGCGGAACCGACTCCGATCATAGCGGCGGAACCCGCATTGATCAGGGTGAACGGATAGGATACCGATACCGCCCCCATCTGCGCGGCACCTACCATCTGTCCTACAAAAATCGAGTCCATCATGTTATAAAGCCCAACCACCACCATGCCGAGAACCGCAGGGATGCTGAGTTCTATCATCAGGGCAAATGGGTTTTTGGTAAGTAATTTTGTCCTTGTATCAAGTGACTGTTTCATCACTTCTACCTCCTTATCTATTAGCCATGTCTAACCATATAAAGTATACAAAATCCGGGCTGTTTTGTACGCTCCCAAACGGAGGATTTACAATCCTAAAAGAAATAAAATCAGGAGCAGGAAAGTGTCCCTCCTTCCTGCTCCCGGTGTTATTGCGCCATTTTCTCCAGCAGTTTCAATGCTTCCTCCAGCTTTGGATTTTCCGCATCGGTCTGCAGGGCCTCCCGGACACAGCTTCGGATATGGGCCTGTAAGATCTCTTGATTGGCACTTCGTAATAAAGCCTGCGTTGACTGGAGCTGGTTGGAAATATCCACACAATACCGATCTTCCTCAATCATTTGAAGGATACCGTCTATCTGCCCCCTGGCAATCTTTAATTTATGGGTGATGTCACCTTTTTTTGCTTTCATAGGCAGCCCGCTTACTGAATACTGACAAGCTGATATCCGGCATCCTCGATTACGGATTTGAGCGTATCGTCAGAAATGTCCCCGCTCATCTGCACTTTTGCAGACTTGCTCCCCAGACTGACCTCCACCCCTTTTACTCCCTGCAGCTCCCGCAGTGCCTTATCTACGTGTTTCACGCAGTTCATACAAACCATACCTTCAATATTCAATACTTTTTCCATTTGAATCGCTCCTTTTCTTTCATTGATCAATGTTGTCTGTTCCTGTACATACCCCATCCCAGACTCCGGATGGGATGTATGTTTCGCTTTGAACCATCTAAGCCGCAGGGCATTGGATACTACAAATACAGAGCTAAAGCTCATGGCAAAAGCCCCGATCATAGGATTGAGCTTCAGGGCGAATGGCAGGTAAAACAATCCGGCCGCTACCGGAATACCGATGATGTTATAAATAAATGCCCAGAACAGGTTCTGCTTGATGTTGCGGATCACCGCCTTACTGAGCTGTATCGCTGTAGAAACATCCAGCAGGTCACTTTTCATCAGGACGATATCCGCTGACTCAATCGCCACATCGGTTCCCGCACCAATGGCGATGCCCACATCTGCCCTGGCAAGTGCCGGGGCATCGTTGATGCCATCCCCCACCATTGCCACTTTTTTACCTCTGCTTTGCAGGCGCCGGATTTCTTTTTCCTTATCCTGTGGGAACACCTCAGCCACAACCCGGCTGACGCCAACCTGACGCTGGATCGCTTCTGCCGTTTTCGCATTGTCACCTGTCAGCATAACCACTTCAATCCCCATAGAGGAAAGTTCCCTGACCGCCTGCCTGCTGGTAGGCTTTACGACATCTGCTACTGCAATAACCCCGATCAGCAGCCCGCCCCGCACAAAAAACAACGGTGTCTTTCCATCCGCTGCCATCGCTTCTCCGAGCTGCTGCAGCGCACCGCCTAAAACTCCATTGGCCTCAAGCAGCCTGCGGTTCCCGGCAAGACAGGTTTCCTTTCCGATCCGGCCGACAATCCCCTGCCCTGGAATCTGCCTGAAATCCTCCACGGGAAGAAACGCGATGCCTTCCTTCTGTGCCTCTGCCACAACCGCATCTGCCAAAGGATGCTCAGAGAGCTTCTCTAAAGAGGCGGCAACCTGCAGCAGTTCTTTCTGCCCTATGCCATCTTTGCATAAAAAGTTTGTGACTACCGGAGTCCCCTGTGTGATTGTCCCGGTCTTATCCAGAACAACCGTATCAATACTATGGGCGGTTTCCAGGGCCTCCGCCGACTTGATCAGGATGCCGTTTGCCGCACCCTTTCCAGTTCCCACCATGATTGCTGTCGGTGTCGCAAGCCCAAGCGCACAGGGGCAGGAAATGACCAGAATGGAAATACCGATAGACAGGGCAAATTCAAAACCGTACCCCATCAGCAGCCACACGATAACGGTAATCAATGAAATGCTGATCACAACAGGCACGAACACGCCGCTAACCTTATCCGCCATTTTTGCAATGGGTGCTTTGGAGCTGGTGGCTTCATCCACCAGCCGGACGATCTGTGACAGTGTGGTGTCATCCCCGACTTTGGTGGCCTGCATCTTAAAGTACCCGGACTTGTTCATGGTGGCTCCGATGACCTTATCCCCGGTATGTTTTTCCACCGGAATACTCTCACCTGTCAGTGCTGACTCGTCCACAGAGGAAAATCCCTCTATGACAATACCATCTACCGGAACCGACTCTCCCGCTTTCACGATCAGCATCTCCCCGGCCTGCACTTCTTCCACCGGGACAACCATCTCCTGTCCGCCTCGTTCCACTGTGGCGGTCTTGGGGGCCAGGTTCATCAGTTTCGTGATCGCATCCGAGGTTTTTCCCTTCGCACGGGCTTCCAGTGTCTTTCCCAAAGTAATCAGTGTCACGATCATGCCTGCAGATTCAAAGTACAGATCCATCATAAAACTGTGGACGGTAACCATATCCCCGTGTCCGTACCCGATGCCGATTTTATAAATGGCATAAATCCCGTAAACAATCGCCGCACCGGATCCTATGGCAATCAGGGAGTCCATGTTGGGCGAGCCGTGGAACAGCGTCTTAAATCCCATCCGGTAATATTTCGAATTGACAAATACCACCGGGATCAGAAGCAGAAACTGTGTGAATGCAAAGCTCATGGCGTTTTCCATTCCTAAAAGGAAGCCGGGAAGCGGCCAATCCATCATGTGTCCCATTGATATGTAAAACAGCGGTATGGTAAAAATGGCAGACAGCAGGAGCCGCTGTTTCATCTGCTTATATTCTGCCTGTGCCGTACTGGTTCCCGGATTTTGAGTCCGGCCTGCAGTACTGGTTTTGTTCCGGACATCTGCAGCCATTTTGGGGAATGCCCCATATCCGGCTTTTTCAACAGCCTGGACAATCCCTGCCGTATCCAGAACGGATTCATCATAAGAAGCGACCATGCTGTTCTTTAACAGATTGACGGACACTTCTTTGATTCCGGGCAGCTTTCCCACACTCTTTTCGATCCTGGCAGAGCAGGCCGAGCAGGTCATACCCGTAATGTCAAATTGCTCCTTCTGCAATTTCATCCCTTCTTTCTTATTATTCTAATCAGGAATGCTCCGGCGTTCCTGCTGCGGCGTGTACGTCAGCCATGCTGACCCATTCATCTGTACACGCCTGCAATCCGCCGGAGGCATACTCAGTGGCCACTGAGCTATACCCGTCCCCCGTAGGGAACGAAAACATTATAAACACACATCTTTTGTTTTGTACGCTCCATACAGGAGCATTTTTTATCCAAAAAGAAATAGCTTCTGAATAGCAAATCCAATCAGGAGGTTTTCCAATCCAAAGGGCAGAACCGTCCCCAAACCCATTGACTATCCCGTATTTCATGCATATACTGATGGCACGAACGATTAAACAGTCTTTTAATCGTTCAGCCATGTCAAACCAACCAAACTCTAAAGGAAAGGAGTATCATCCTATGAAAAAAACAATCAAGCTGATCGACCTTGACTGCGGACACTGTGCCGCTAAAATCCAGAATGCCGTAAAAAAGATTGACGGCGTTACGGATGTGTCTGTGAACTTCATGAACCAGAAGATGGTTCTGGAAGCACCGGATGACAGGTTCGATGCCATCCTTGCAGAAGCAAAGGCGCTGATTAAGAAGATCGAGCCGGATGTGACTGTTAAGGCATAAGAGTAGGCCAGACACCGGCTGCCGCTTCCTGGCAGCCGGTGTTTTTACATCAACGTAAAGAAAAGGAGACAAATATTATGACACGAAAACAAAAACATCTGCTTGCACGCATCCTTGTTGCGGCAGTGCTGTTCTTTGCAGGAAGCCTTCTCCATACTTCCGAACCTATGGAAATGGGGATATTCCTTGTCTGCTATGCCGTGATCGGCTGGGATATCGTGTGGAAGGCAGTCACAAACATCCTGCACGGACAGGTATTTGACGAAAACTTTTTAATGACGATTGCAACCATCGGCGCACTGATCTTAGGTGAACATTCTGAGGGTGTGGCAGTCATGCTGTTCTATCAGGTAGGAGAATGGTTCCAGTCCTATGCGGTTTCCAAATCCCGCAAATCCATTGCAAGCCTGATGGATATCCGCCCGGACTATGCCAATGTGGAACAGAACGGAAAGCTGGTACAGGTTGACCCGGACGAAGTTCCCATCGGTTCCACTATCGTAGTAAAACCTGGAGAGCGCATCCCTCTGGACGGCACAATCCTCAAAGGTTCTTCCGCCCTTGATACTTCTGCCCTGACCGGGGAATCCATGCCCCGTGAAGTAGAGCCGGGGATGGAAGTCATCAGCGGATGTATCAATCAGACAGGTATTTTGACAATCCGGACTACTAAGGAATTTGGCGAATCCACCGTAGCAAAAATCCTTGACCTGGTGGAAAACGCCAGCGACAAAAAAGGAAAAACAGAAAACTTTATCACACGTTTTGCACGTTACTACACCCCCGCAGTGGTATTTGCGGCTCTGGCCCTTGCCATTCTGCCGCCGCTGATTACCGGGCAGCCATTTGGCACCTGGATTTACAGGGCCTTGACCTTCCTGGTTATCTCCTGCCCCTGTGCGCTGGTTATTTCCATTCCGCTCAGCTTCTTTGGCGGCATCGGCGGGGCTTCCAAAATCGGTGTCCTTGTGAAAGGAAGCAACTACCTGGAATCCCTGGCCCATGCGGAAACGGTTGTCTTTGACAAAACGGGAACCCTTACAAAAGGATCTTTCGCAGTCAGTGAAATCCATACGAATGGCATGAAAGAGAAACAGCTTCTGGAACTGGCCGCCTATGCCGAGGACTATTCCAACCACCCGATCTCCCTGTCTGTCAAGAAAGCCTATGGCAAAAAGATCGACAGTGCCCGGATTGCGGATGTGCAGGAAATTGCGGGGCATGGTGTACGGGCTGTCATTGACGGAAAGACGGTTCTTGCAGGCAATGCAAAACTGATGGTGAAAGAGCATATCAAATATACAGCCTGCACTTCTGTCGGCACTGTAATTTATGTGTCCTGCGATGGAGCCTATGCCGGATGTATTGTCATCGAAGATGAGATCAAGGCAGATGCCCCGGCAGCGATCCGTTCCCTGAAATCAGCCGGCATCAAAATGACCGTCATGCTGACGGGTGACGCAGATGCCGTTGGCAAAAAGGTGGCGGGCCGGCTCGGTCTGGATCAGGCATACACAGAGCTGCTCCCGGCCGATAAGGTGGACCGTGTGGAAGAACTTCTGAAGCAGAAAAGTGAAAAAGGAAAACTGGTCTTTGTCGGGGATGGTATCAACGATGCCCCTGTCCTCGCACGGGCAGATGTAGGGATCGCTATGGGCGGCCTGGGTTCCGATGCTGCCATCGAAGCTGCTGATGTGGTACTCATGACAGACGAACCATCCAAGATCGCTTCTGTGATGAGGATTGCCAGAAAGACCATCCGTATCGCAAACCAGAATATCGTATTTGCCCTGGGCATCAAATTCCTGGTACTCATTTTGGGGGCTTTAGGGTATGCCAACATGTGGGCCGCCGTATTCGCTGATGTCGGCGTTTCTGTGATTGCCATATTAAATGCGATCCGGGCCATGCGGGTAAAGCGGCTGGATGTGCCTTCCCAGGTCTAAACAGGTTTGAGGACAAAATCAAAATGCGCCGCACTTCTTCATACGAAAGCGGCGCATTTCCTCTTTATTGTTCTGCTTTGCAGAACATCATAGGATACCCGGAGGGTGTCTCCCTTATTGACTTGTTGGGCAGGATATTTCGAATAAGGCATCTATGGAACGGTGCAGCAATTTTGCCTGCGGTGTATCGGACAGGGAATAATAGACTTCTTTCCCTTCTCTCCGGCTGGATATGATACCGCTTTTCTTCAGTATCCGCAAATGGTGTGATACCGCTGGTGCGCTCATATCTACCGCCGCCGCGATATTGCAGACACATTCCTCGCAGTGGCACAACAGCCACAAAATCCGCAGGCGTGTCGGATCGTCAAGCTGCTGGAATAAAAATGCAATCTGAGCAAAGCCTTCCGCAGAAGGCATCTTATTTAAAACACGATCAATATTCTGTCCGTGATTGTGAGGCAGGTTATAATGTGGCATCGAACTCATCTCCTTCCTGTAACAATCATAACCACCTAATTTTTATCTGTCAAACAGCTTATACATAGATTGGAGAAATTACATGGATATAAAAAGACATACCATTTTTATGGTTCCAAACCCGGATGAATTACAGCAGCTCTCGGAGCTTTATAAAGCAATGGGTGATTACACCCGTATGCGGATACTCTGGCACCTGATGGAAAAGGATTGCTGCGTCAGTGAACTAGCAGAAAAACTACAGACCACAGAATCAGCAGTCTCCCACCAGCTCCGTGCGCTGCGGATGACCCGGCTGGTCTGCTCCCGCAAGTCCGGCAAAAAAGTCATCTATTCCTTACAGGATGAACATATCGGATGGATTTTGGAAGAAACCTATGCACATATTTCAGAGCGTTAAAAGCGCAGCTCCTGCTTTTCTGGCAGGGGCTGCGCCAACTGGAACGGTGCTATTTACAGTTTTTCGTAGGAAACCAACTGGCTCATCGGGATACGCTGTGTGTCGAAACGGTTGGTATCCGCAGGCTCTTCGTCCGAATAACCAACCACCAGAATGTTAATCGGCTCCAGATTTTCCGGAAGATCAAACTCTGCCCGCAGCACATCCGGCTTGAAGTAGCAGACCCATACCGTGCCAAGACCAAGCTCCGTAGCCTGCAGCATCATGTGGTCCGTCAGGATGGATGCGTCAATGTCCCCTGTCTGTTTCTGGTCAAACGGACGAACCCATGCCTTATTGTGATCGGCACATACGATAATCGCCAGCGGTGCGCCATAAATGCCAGCGGCCTTGCTGACCTTCGCAAGCCCTTCCTCACTCTGGACGGCGATTAAATGGACCGGCTGGAGATTTGCCGCTGTCGGAGCTACATGGGCTGCCTCCAGAATCTGTTCCAGCTTTTCCGGCTCCACTTTCTGATCTTTGTAACTGCGTACTGATTGACGCTGCTTTGCAATACTGATAAAATCCATAATAAATAATCCTTTCTGTGTATCCTGTATTTGGTATGTCAAACCAACCATGCACTTATTGTAGCACGAATGAATGTATCCGCAAGAATGCACTTTTACGGAAGATACTTCCCAAAAAGATAGCACCCTTGCAGGAAAGGAGAAGATAATGCAATACGAAAAAAATCAATTCAACTGCCCGGTAGAAGCCACCCTCTTTTTAATTGGCGGCAAATATAAGCCTCTGATCCTCTGGCATTTGATCGACCATCCGTTACATTATATGGAGCTGCAGCGTCTCATTCCAAAGGCAACGCCCAAAATGCTCTCACAGCAGCTTCATGATCTGGAGGACTGCGGCATGATACACCGTGAGGTCATTCCTGAGAAACCGCCTAAGACGATTTATTCCCTTACGTCATTTGGCTGCAGCATTATTCCCGTTTTGGAAGCCATGTGTCAATGGGGGAACCATTTTCTTGACGGATTAGACGTGCAGACACCATGCTGCCAAAGTAAAAAATAGAAAATGGGTGTGGCAGATTCTCTCATCGGCCATACCCATCTTTTTATTAAATCTGAGACTGTCTCACATAATTACATAGTGCGGCAAAATCAACCTTTGGTTCTTTCTCTAATATCTTTTTCAGGCTTTCCTCTGCCTTTTTGTGCAGTTCCGGCTTTTTCAGGTCATCCAGAAAGAAGAAAATATTAAGCCGCCTGCCAACAGCGAAAAGAAGCCTTTCATCCGGGGGCATATTCAGGAAACGGTCAATCGTAGAAAGCATTTCTTGTTTCTCTGTACACAGACTGCCCCGGACTTCCAAAAGAAGGTTGATGATGTGTTCATTCACATAGAAGCTATCCATCTCTTGTAATTGCTGCAGGAACAACTTTTGTTCCATTACTATTTCTTCCTCAGACTGTAAGGTGAAAGAACCATCCCGCACAAACTCTCCCATCTTAGACTCCGGCTTGATACCTGTGGCGTGAACCCGGATAAAATCCGGCTAGATTTTATTCAGGGCCTTTGCTGTCAGCACAGCATTTTCTTCTGACAGTTCCCTTCCGCCGATTCCCAGCAGTATAAACTCTGACAAAATCATGCCTGCGTCTTTTGCCATACATCCGCTTTTCACAACGGTTTCTGCATCAAAGCCTTTATTGATCAGCTTTAATATCCGGTCTGATCCGGTTTCCATGCCACAGTAGAGATGGTTCAGTCCTGCCTGCCGAAGCTGCTTTAGTTCTTCCGGCTTCTTCCTGGTGATGCTGTCTGCACGGGCATAGGATGTGATACTCTCTATATCTGGAAAATACCGATTGATCGCCTCCAGTATCCGGAGCAGGTAATCTGTTTTTAGCACCAGTGCGTCCCCATCCTGCAGAAAGCAGGAATAAAATTTCTTTCCCTGATATAACTCGGCCTGTTTCCTGATATCCTCTATCGTTTCATCAATGGAGCGCATCGAGAATTTCTTGGATTTGTATAAACCGCAAAAATAACACTTATTCCAGTGGCATCCTCTTGTCACCCGGATTAACAGGCTGTCGCTCTCGGAAGGTGGGCGAATAGGTCCGATTTCAATATCTTTCATTTGTATTCTTCCTCTTTCTATGTATTCAGGTTAAAGGTAGCATTTCACATGTTCCTTAACAAGAATGCACTTTTTTGAAAGGGACTATCCTTTTGGAAAGTATGAGCTATACTGCCATAAATAAAGTCCGATAATAAAAAGCAGAGACAACCCATTATAGTCAAGCTGTCTCCGCCTCTACTCTTACACCTAAAAACTCACAATAATATTATTATTCTTCCGCTATCTTCTCTGCTTCCTCCATGGGGAAATTTGGTATCTCCTCCAGCAGTTGCAGAGCTATCTCCTGCTTCAAATCCTCATCCACATAGGTACTCATACTGCCCTCCAGCTGTTTTTCTTTTACTGTGACAAGCTCTGTCATAAAATCATCGTTATAAAAACAGTTAAACCAGATTGTTTCATAAGTCAATGTGTTCTGCTGTTCACCCATGCTGATAGTTTTGGTTGTGGTGACTTAATTCTACCAAACGGCTATAGATCATGTCTATTTTTTATGAAATTGAATTTGCGAAATTAATTATACGTTATCCCCATGCTCCGTACCTCCAACAATTGTTACATCCATAACATACCATACCTGGGAGGCTCTATCCAATGAAACAGCCGGAATACAATGTATCCCGGCTACCCAATTTCCCAAACTGTGCTGTTATAAATCTATTACTTCTCTGCTACAAAACCATATACAAAATCGCTACTTGACAAATGAGCTTCTGTCAAAATAATAAGTGAATCAGCATCTCCAAAGTCAACATTAAATGGAAACGCATTTAATGTATTACCATCTATTTCTCCAGTTGTAAATACTTCCTCATTATTTATTAAAATACTAATGGTTCCTGTACTATTTGAACCATACATGCTCTGATCTAAAACAAAAACTCCCTCAAATATTGTTTCGTCATAATTTCCATCTAAAGGTATTGTTATCCTTGATGTAACATCTTTGCTTCCATTAGATCCCATGCTAATAAACATATCTGAAATTGAGACTTTTATTCCACCTCCATATCTTTTACCATCAATCCCCATATCTTCTTCAACATTCCACTCTGGCAAGGACACAATTGTGGCCACATCATCTGGCTGATGAACTTCAGTCACTGGTATCTTCTCTTTGGGGGGAGTAGAAAATTGTACATATAATGGATTATCTACTTCACTGACTAAATATTCATTGGTATAATTTTCTTCATTATCGTAATGCAACGTCAACTGAAACCCCACATCACTCGGCATGCTAAATACATAAGGCAACTTTCCTTCTGCATCAGAAACAATATCTTTAATCTCATAATCCGTTCCTAACACATTGAAATCACATTTATACCCTTTTATAAGAGCACCATCACTATCGGTAATAATTATTTGCAAATCTTTATAGTCATTATCAGATTGAACACAAACTGTCTTACTCCAAATATTTTTCGATAAATCACTTTCCTTTAATTTTATCGTCCCTGAATAGAGCGAAAAACCATTTAGCTGTATTCTCACATCATATGTTCCAGCCGGAATATTAGAAAACATAATCTTGCCATCCTGCACCTTATATTTTTCCAGTACAACATCATAATCAATGCTCTTTAAAACAATGTTGTCGCACATATATTTTTCAACATTTAATCCTGCAGTAATCTTTCTATTACCATCTTGGTCTCTATATCCTACCACAAGTTCTTCTACACTTAGTTCCAAACTTCCCAATTTTGTGTCTTTGCTTATTTTATCGGAGAACTCATCCGGTGGAGACTTTAATACTTGCATTATCATCAAAATCATCAACCCAATTGAAATTAACACACCTACCATGACGCCACCCGCTCCAAATTCTTTAGCCAATAATGCAATCAAAATAATACAAGTTATGATTCCTAAGACTAACGATAAAATTTTATAGCTTGAAAGTATTGAACCAAATGTTGCTGTTATTAATGCTAATACATCCAAGGCTATTGGTAAAATGCTTCTTCTGTTGTTTTGACTATTCCCCATAGTTTGTCCTCCCAACTCCTTCCTGTGAATTCTTACGTATTTTGTAGTGATTTTTATCATTTCATCGACTATCATCCGTAGTAAAAATATATTATAATGAAATTATACCAAAATCCATATCACCAAATTAATATGAATTGACTCTAGATAAATTTAAAGATCGTATAGGAAACAATATCCGGGTTATTCGGGAAATAAAAAAAATCACTCAAAAATCTTTATATGAACATATCAACAAATCACAGGCAACTTTATCACGCTATGAAAATGGTCAATCTTCAATGAGTATTGATACTCTTTTTGAGATCTGCCAATTTTTAGATATTCCACTTGAAATCATGATAACAAAAGATTTATCGTATGATGATTATCCATATATAAATCCAAATGCAAAAAACAATATTTCCCAAAATTATAAACACTACTTTGAAAACAGAGTGCTTTATTTGTACTATCTTTCTACTTCGCAAGATAATCAGGTTATTCAATCAGATTTCATAACTGCGGAATTAGTACAAGATAATTATATTCCTTTTCTTTTTGAAGTAAAGCATAATAGCCCAGATAAACAAATTTACGAAGGTAATTTGGTCCTAGAAGCTCAACATGCTTATTTTTACTTTAAAAATAAAAACCGTAATGAACGAGGATTAATTATCACTTATTTGTATCCTCAAAAAAACAAGGATACCCCTATCACTTTATTAGGATTAATGATTTCAATTTCGCATGGATACGAACAACGCCCTTGTACTCAAAAATGCTTTATTTCTTCTCAAAAAATAGATTTAGAAGCATTAAAACCATTTCTTAAAATGGACGTTCAAGAGGAATTTTTTGTTAACAACAATTTTATAACCTTTTTGACTAAATCTTCGGATCGAAAAATTTATGATTGGATTAACAACACGGATTCCGTATAGACTCATACAATATGGTAATCGTCAAATAATATAGTGGACATAAAAATAGACAAATCTTATTTGACGATTACTGTATATTTTTCATTAAAGTATAATACATTTAATAAAAAGGAACAATTATATATACCTGCAAACCATACCTGTGAGAAAAAAGCACCCGCCAATCCACAATACTGACAGATGCTCTCACTATTAATACACCTCATCAAAATATCCACTGAATACGGTCATCTGCAACAGCTCGTCCTTAATCGGAAACATCACATTCTCTAAGCAAGTACTCATAATCTACTTTTTCCTTTGGAACAACACGCTTTGGGACTTTATCCATTTCTTCTTTGTAGGCCTGTAAGAATTCGATGTCCTTCAGTGCGTCTAAAAAGTTCTATCCTTTTGCCTTATCTCTTCTCTCCCAGAATTCCTTTCCGTAATCTTTCTCGTACACTTCATTTTCCATGCTTCATTTGTTGTCATGAAAGATAACTTTATAGGTCTATATTGATAAGTTCATTTGGATTGATGCAGTAACGGTACAAATTTGTATTCCGCCAAAAAAGAGCAGCAATTTTTTAGCTGGACTTAATCAAAGATGTCTTCGTACAACATTTGTACTTTCAACCTCACAACTATGATTGAATAATTCATTCTCAATAAAAGAAAAAATATCATTTCTATACTGTTTGTATTCAACATCAACTAAATCATACAGTTTTCTCCCATTAGTTGTAAACATTACATTACCAACATAAATTAGATCTCTACTTTTAGGATTCCCTTTTACATTCACAATAATATTTCCTGTTCTAAAACGTCTAGGCCCCTTTAATGCATAACCTGGATCTGAGTCACAGCTAATAAGTCCTAAATACTCAAGATCTTTTAATCGATCCCAAGTTATTGCGGAATCCTTATATGCAGTATGCGCTTTAGATATGTATATGAAAGGATGAACCTTATCATAATCTAAATCAAACCAGCAGAATCTGCAAAGGTTACAAAATGACTCTGCCTGCTTTTTATCTATTATTGATAATGTGTGAATTAATGATCTACTAATAGAATCTGGAGAGTTAATTTCCTCTGCCAATATAGAAGCCCAAATTTTCTGCATTGACTCATTTGATACCAATTTTGCTCTTTCAAAATAAAATGAAAACCAATCAGGATCCACTTCTTCTATTTGTTTTTCTGGCAAAATATTAAACGATGCAATTTCAGCTATGTTTTTGCAATTTTTATATTCCTTTATTTGTCTTTTATAATTAACGAGAAAAAATTCTTTTTGAGCAATGGAATACTTATCTGAAGCCATTACTTCTTCAATTATTTTTTTATGCCCCTCTTGAATTGCTGCATCAATTCCTCTGGGTTGTAAAATCATTTGAACAATTTCTGCTATATTTTTTGTAGCCTCTGTTGTGTTTTTTACAGCCTCAGATGTATCTTTGGGATTTATACACATAATCATCACCCTCCGTTAACACTAATGCTTGTACTTCTATACGAAATAAATAATCTAAAATCTCCCGACAATTTCTTACTTATTTCTTTCCTTCATTTAATATAACATACAAGCATGAATTTTTCTATTCCCTTTTCCATCCTCATACCGAAACCCTCATACCGAAAATAGTGTTTATCCATTCGCCCCAGTAACCTAAAAAATCTTCTATTCCATCCCTAATGCACCCTTTCATTTTTTGAGTAGGACTATCGTTAAATTTGCACCTTCAAGGTATCAAAGGGTGCATTATATCAATTTATGGTACATAAGTCAGTGAGACGGTGCGACAATGAATATCTATATAATTGTTCAGGGGTAATTACGAAGATATGGTATCCTGCTATTCTTGCAAGATACCATATTCTTCTTGATTTTCATTCTTATCGGTGTGCCATATCCTAATATGCTACGACCCCATATCCCATGATACAGGAATAGTTGAGATCATAGTTGTTCTGCTTTACAGCGTTTCCAGAATTTCCTTCCACCGTATAGACTCTGCCGCCCTCGCTTTTTTCCACGATACCTACATGGTCTGATTCCCCATCTCCATCCCAATCAAAGAAGATGATCATTCCGGCAGTCGGCGTACTCCCACGGGCCTGCCATTTCCCTTTTGCCTGGAACCAATCTACACCGTCTGAACAAAGGGAGAATCTCGGCACTGCCCCACTCTCTATAAGCCCACACTGATCTGCACACCATGAAACAAAGCAGGCGCACCATAATACATGATTGTCAAATCCGTACCACGACCAGAACTTGTCCCCGCCTACATTTCCTAACTGCGTCAGTGCCACAGATACAATCTGTTCATTTCCGAACAGGGCTACAAACGGATTCCCTCCGGAATAATAACGCAGCACATGGGGAACATACTCCGGGTCCCCATACCTGGCCCATCCATGGGAAGCTGCCTGTTGCTGCGAAAACAGCAGTGCATTCGCTTCACTATATCCGCCATAATTTCTCACTGCCCATGATATGTACCCATTTCCATAGTTATAACCCTGCAGCGACAGCTTCAGCTTGTCCATATCCTGCGGGCTGGTGCATCCGGCCTCCCGGACACAGTCTGCATAATACTGCACACCTACCTCTATGGAATATTCCGGATCTGCGATAGCTCCGGGGTTGTTTGGATACCTGGTGTTGTAAGGACATTCGCTGGACTGCATCGGATCCGTTCCGGCACCGCCGGATTCCTGCATCATGATTGCCTGGATCACAGGGACATATTCCGGGATCCCATACTGGCTGGCATACTTTTGGATCGTTGCCGTATATGCCAGTACCTGCTCACTTAAAGAAGCACTGCTCTGCGAAGAACTGTAGGCAAAAACGCCGCCAATGACACCAACAATTAAGATCAGCACAATGAACATGGAACCAGCCCCGGCCAGCAGTGCAGCGATCCCGTTCCGGATGGCTTTGGCTGCCGCCTCCACCGCACGTTTGAACCGCACCACGGTAGATGCCGCCCGTTCTGTCCGCCTTGCACCCTGCCGCATATTATGGATGGCTGCTCTCTTTGCAGCCTTGGCCGCCTGCAGCTTTCCCGGTGGAACTGATATCTTTCCTGCTTTACTTCCCGCCAAAGCCTGGGACTTTATGATCCTTGGGCCTTTCTTCACAGCCAGCCTGTCTGCTGTCTTTACTTTGGGAGACTGCCTGGATGCATGCTCCTTTATGGTACGGCCAGCACTTTCCCTGGTACGGATAAACTGGCTTTTTCCTGTTTTCCCCGTATCCTGAGCCACAGCACTTTTTTCTGCCTGATTCTCCAATGACCGTTTCTGTGCATTTTTCTTTACCGCATCTTTTCCAGCTCTTTCTTTTGCGAGCGCCCGTCCCTTTTCCATGGCATCTTCAGGCGGCTGGCCAGAAGGAGAATCCATCCCTTTCTTCCCTCTTTCTGCCCCGGTACGCTTCTGTAGATTCTGATAAGTCTTTTTGGCGGTTTCCTTCCCGGCTGCATAAGAAACCTTCCCGGCTGCCCGTCCGCTTTCTCTGGCGCCTCTTTTCAGAACAGCCTCTACTTTGTCACCAGCATATCCAACTGGAGAATCCGGATGGTCTGCCGTATCGGATACTCTGGATCCCTGGAGGGATTTTTCCTTTGCCGCAAGCCCTGCCTCCCTTGCAAGTTCTTTTGGCTTACGGGAAGCTTTCTCCAAGATCTTCGGCTTGCGGTCATGCTCCCTTGTTTTGATATCCTTCATATCTCACCTCCCATCCGTATATTTCAAAACCGTTCACCGCTCCGGAGTGTTCCTGTGCTTTGCCCCTTTCTGGAGCTTCGGCAGATAGCCCTCCATTTCCTGTACCGCTTTTTGCACCAGCGGATGCTTTGCGTAAGCCGGGATCATTTCGATGGATTCCCGGTCGATCTGGTCTGCCACTAAAAGCGGCCAGTGGATTCCCGAATAATCCGGGATGGCGGGATCCTGCAGCTCAAACCCAATTCCTGGAATGTTGCAGGCATTCCGTTTCCGTATTTTCTTATAAATGTCCACTGCCTGTGCCAGTGTCAGGTCCTCATAACACTCCGAAAAATTTTCAAATTCCATACATCCATCTGTATAAAACCGGATGCTGGCTGTTTCCTGCTGTTCCATACTTCCTCCTTCCTGGCATGAATGCCCTGAATTTCTTTTACTGGATCAAGCCCTGGGCCTCCCCTGGCTTAGTCGTCATCAAACGGTATAATGCCGTATTTTTCGGGAAACTGTTCTCAAATGGCACGATGTTGCCGGAACAGCGGATCAGGCCATGCCCGGCGCCTACGTTTGTGATATACGACAGCTGGTTATCCGAGATATTCAAAAGGTTCGCCAGTTCATCCCTGTCAGTCGTTGCCTGATTTAAAAGGATCAAAAACTCACTGTTTGCTAACATGAGCCTCGCCGTATCCGACTTCAAAAGTTCCTCCACGTTCTGCGTCAGGCCGGTCACAAACCCTGAATATTTTCGGATTCTCTTATACAGACGGTAGAAAAAGTCCGCACTGTACTGATACCGGAAAAGCAGGTAAAACTCATCCGCAAAGATCCAGGTCGTCTTTCCCATCTTCCAGTTCTGGATCACACGGTTAAAGATGGAATCCAGGGTAACCAGCATGCCAAGGGGCATCAGCTGTTCCCCAAGCTCCCGGATGTCATAGGCGATAATCCGGCTTTTCGTATTGACATTGGTCGGCTGTGCAAAGGTATTTAAACTTCCATTGATGAATAATTCCGAGGACAGAGCCAGCCCTCTGGCTTCTTCTTCCGGTTGGAGCATCAGCTGGCGGTACAGGTCCTTCAGTGTCGGCACCTGCCCTTGATACCCGCTGCGGATATAATCCCGGTAAACATCCGCCGTACAGCGGTCGAGGATGGATTTCTCCTTGGCAGACAAATTGCCTGCCCCTACCAGCTGTTCGAACAGGGACAGGATGAACTCTGATTTCTCGATCAGCGGATTCTTATCGTTACCATACGCTGAATCCATATCCATGGCGTTCAGATGGGTATCCGAAGTAGCCGAGATTTTAATAACTTCACCGTTTAACGCTTCCACAAGGGAACCGAACTCAGACTCTGGATCCAGGATCAGGATATCGTCCTCCGTAGACAGGGCCAGATCCACGATTTCTTCCTTTGCGGAGAAGCTCTTACCGGATCCGCTGACTCCAAGACGGAACGAGTTGCCATTCAGAAGCCTCCTGCGGTCTGCCACCAGCATATTTTTGCTGACCGCATTCTGCCCGTAATAGATGCCCCCAGGCTGCATGATCTCCTGTGTATGGAATGGGATCAGCACTGCAGTGGACTCTGTTGTCAGGGTGCGCAGGGCATTGATCTTCCGAAGCCCGTATGGAAGCACTGTATCCAAGCCGTCTGCTTGCTGCCACTTCAGAGTGGAGAGCTGGCAGAGGTGTTTTCTTGCCACAGAAAAAAGTGTCTCCGTATCTGAATCCAGCTGCTCTTTGGTCTCTGCCATGTGTACCATCGTCAGAAGCCCGAACATCATCCTCTGGTCCCTGGTCGTTAAATCCTCCAGCATTTCTTTTGTCTCTTTCCTCTGAAGCTCCATGTCATAAGGAACCACCGCAGAGAAGTTATTGTTGGCATTCTGCCGCCTCTGCCAGTTCGTTACGTTGGTCTCCACACCAAGCAGCTTGTTCTGGATCTCCCTCACCGCTTCATCAGTCGGCACTGGCAGAATGTCAATAGACAGCATCAGGTCCCGGCTTAAGTCACACAGTTCTGATACCATATCGTCTTTTACATAGCTGGCGTAATCCTGCATATAAAGCACACGCCCGTACCTTCCATTGATCTGGAAGTGGTCGCTGTGAAATTCCATGCTCTCCGGGCAGATCCAATCCTTAAAACTATGCCCTTTCTTTGCAAATGCTTTTAAATCGAAAGGAAAAGCAGACGGCTCATCCGTTTTAAAGAAATCACGAAACAGCTGGAGCCTTTCCCCTGCATCCAGTTCCTCCGCTACCGATGACAGCTTTGCCAGATGGGTGACGATATCCGTTCCCACACGCGCAAAGTACGTCCTTGCTTCATCCACGTTCTTTTTATGGATGCTGACCGTAAGATACCGTTCCTGATAGATGCTGTTGCTGGTGCCGCTGACTTTTGACAGCAGCATGTCATTGTACTCCTGGCGGTAATGGTCCAGGCCATCCCCTTTCATCGGGATCAGCAGGGAATGTTCAAATTCCTCTTTATTGATCCTCCGGTTATTCAGCGTGATCTTGGCAGACGAGCCGGAATCCAGCGCATTCAGAAGTTCTGAATAATCGAGGAACATCTCCGTCTTATCCTCCTTGCTTGCAATGGCATAATTGATATCCGTAAACCGGAATGATTTTGAATATTTATTTCCTACCTGGAAGATTCCATCCGGCCAGATCCTGCGGATCGGAACCGCCTGCTGGACGGACTTTGGAACCTGGAACCGTTCCTTATCCATTTTTAATGCCTGGCTCAGTGTTTTAATCAAAGGCATCCCTCCTTCCTTTTTTTCTTCTTCACTGTTTTTTTCTTTGCCACATTTTCTTTTTTCCGGGTGACAGATGTCCCGTCACCTCCAATACGTTCCCCTGCAAGGATGCTTTCCTCCATACAGGAGTAGTAGAGGTTTTCCGGCCTGAAGCTCAGCTTTTTCGGGTACAGGATCTCTGATTTTATAAACGCCCACAAAAACTGCTCTGCCGTCATACCGTGATATTTAAAAAATCCACAGGCTGCGAACGGTGCCGCCCCAAGCATGCACAGCCATCCCTGGACATCATCGGGCAGATGCCCCTTCGTCCCAAAATAGATGGCTACCGCTGCAAGGATCGCCAGCACAGAAAATGCGCACTGCCGGAAATTCAATCCAAAGAACATGGATTCCTGATAATCCCGGATCTCCTTATTCATCTTCACTTCCATATCCGTCCCTACCTTTCTTTCTGTTCATGCTTTCTTTTCTTTCCCTCTTTCTTCGGCGGTTCCTGCACATTCCTGCCCCGTAGGTATTCCTCCATGCCTTTGGGATCAAACTCCTTTAAACGCTCCATGTCAAAGGACACCTTTGCATAAGTGCAGTAACCGGAAAACCCCACTTCCGGCAGGAGGATGCCTAACTTATGCTTTTTAATAAACTGCAGTTTTTCACGGCTGAAAGAACCACTGATATATGCTTCATTTGATTCCGGCGGCATCATGCCACTCATCGGCAGATTGACGGTCAGATCCCCAAATGGCTCAAATCCTTCCTCCCCTTTGTTATAAAGCCCGACATAGAGGCATCCGTTGTTTGCATAAGAGGAGACCTGAAGCGCCAGTTCCTCATGCCCGAACTCCCAGTCAAATCCTAACGTTTTTATTTCATCCATTTCCACATCCTCCTATAATCCCATGATCTCCTTAACGATCCGGTCAGAAGCTTTGACCGCCCCTACAAGGATCAGTAAATTAAACACCAGCTCTCCCACGTAATTCCATACAATGGTTACCGCTGACAGGCTGGTATCCGGCACGGCCGGCATGCTGGAAGTAAACACCGAAAATATAATACAGGCCAGTGCGATGATCGCCCCTTCCAGACACACTCCCGCATAAGACCGGATAAAGTTCTTCCCTACCGACTGTGACGGCTCCCCCGCAAAAGTTGAAAGGGGTATGGGTGCAATGGCAGTATACATATACAGCTTGAACATCCGCCCGTAAACAGTCAGGATCATAATAAAAGACAACACCGTGATGAGCAGGCTGCCAAGCAGCGTTACGATCCACAGGGGTATGGAATCCAGCATGCCTACGGATTCCACCTTTTCCACGATCTCTGCCGGAAGCTGTGATACTGTCCCTCCGGCCAGGCTTGCGTTGGCTAAGATCGTTGTGACAATGCCCTGTATGATGGAAAACAGTGCTTTCATCAGATCCATGCCATAGACAACCGCTCCCTGTGCCAGTACAAATCGGATAAATGCTTTCAGTACATGCTCCGGCTTTTTCATATCTGTAAAGCTCGAACAGGTCTTAATGATCCCCATTGCAAAGAACAGCACTAACAGCCCCAATGCGATCGCTTTTAACGCACCGTTGATGCTTGTCATCACGCTCCAGATCGAACCGCCTTTAAAGGTTGCCGGATCCTGCGTCAATAACGTCCAGATTTCATTTAACTTGTCATTCCAGGTATTTAATGCAGACTGGAGGTTCTGCACAATCCAGTTATCGCTTTCCATTTCCTATCTCACCTCCTTCGTGTGATAACAGGGCGGACAGTGCTCCTGCCCGCCCACGGACATCCTTACGCCATGATCAGGTCAAGGATCTCTTTTGCAAAGGTGATGATGATACCTCCCGCCAGCGTTAAAAACCCGTTAGCCCTCTGGCTCGGATCATGGCTTTTAAGGCTGAGGCCCACCTGCACGATACCAAAGCCTAACAGGATCAGGCCGATTGCCCGGATCAGTGAGAAAATGAAAGTCGACAGGTTGTTAACGACAGCCAGCGGATCCCCCGCCGCATAAGCGTAAGTCGTGCATACATTTCCGATAAATACCAGCACGGAATAAACAGCAAACAGCTTTTTCTGCGCCCTGCTCATCGGCATGGATGCTGTCTCTTTCTTTTCTTCCCCCTGGCTGCCTGTTTTCTCTGTGCAGCCTTTCTTCAGTTTCCAGTCTTTCAATAAATTACCTTTCATCGGCATCCCTCCATTCCTAAATAGCAAACTGCCCTCCAATGATATCCTCATCAGAGAGCAGTTCATAATCTTCATATCTTCCCGCATCAAACGCAAAGGTGTCATGGGCCAGCGGCGTTTTTGCATAGTTATACGCTTCTGCCCCTCCATCCTCTGTCATCCTGATATTCGGGTGTTTCATTAAGTCATATTTCCTGTCCATCATGGCGCGTTCCCCACGGACAAATAAAAGGGCATACTGGTTATCCAGCATACGCACCTCATCCGGCATGAGAAGCTCCCTGCCGCTTTGCTGGAAGTTTGTGGAATAACTTCCTGAACGGCCTTTGGTCTGCCCATACGTGTTGGTATCGATCGTTTCTTTTCCCAGCAGCTCCGAAATGTATTTATGTGTCTCCTTTTCATTTCCGCCGAGGTATAACAGTTCGTCATGAGGTAAGGTTCAGCTTATCCTTTGCAGGACTTGCGTCCCCTCCCTCCCAAACCGTACGTACACCTCTCGATGTATACGGCTTTCCGCTTATTATATTTGCGGTATTAGGAATGAATCAGTTTATGACATTCGGGGCATACCACAAGAGTTTTCCGTCTCCTTTTGCGCATAAGGAGTACCCACTCCGTATTGCCCTTTAAGTCTTTTAGTTTCTTTACTTGATGGATTTCCAGATTTCTGCAATCCTTTCCACACAATTCACAGGTATGACGTTCCACTCTCTGTTTCAGAGTGTTGGTTTTAGCGTATTTTGAGAATTGCGGAAGTTCGCTCACATTGTCAAACTTTGTAGCTGATTCTTTTCGCTTAAACCCGTCTCTGTAAAAGGTCGTGGTTTTCCTGCCTGCTCTGGTATCGTATGCGATTGTAAACAGACCTCCAACACAATATCTGCGCTTGATTTCGTGAACATTTGTTTTGTACTTACAGGCAAATGTCTTGTACATACTGTACTTCATAAGATTGGCAAATCTGCCTATCTTAAAGGAATCATTTGCTATGGCGTAGTAGTTGTAAAGTCCACGAACTTCCGCATTATATCTTGCCAGAATCTCTATATCGCTTTGATTTACCAGTTTTCCCCTGTGCAGGGCTACAAATCTTTCTTTTCCGTTTTCGTTAATCTTGATTTTGATTGCATGATATTCCAGTAACTTTCCTACCCATTTTTCTCTGGGTACAAGCAGTTTCACCACACCTGCATTGCTTCTGATTTTGTATCCTCCTGCGGATTTCTTTAAATCCTGACTTCTGGATACCGTAATGTCATAGCCTAAAAATCTGGCTCTGTCTCCTGTATGCGTAACCTTCGTTTTGGTTTCGGACATTTCCAAATCCAGTTCTTCCCTGAGAAATCTGCCGACGTCAGCTTTCATCTGTTCTGCGTCCGCTTTGCTCCCGATTACTCCGATAATGAAGTAAGTAGACCTGAGGAACCTCCCCTCAAGTCTCTCTCAGAACCGTACGTGAACCTCTCAGCTCATACGGCTCCCATCATCCAGCCGCTGGCAGTATCCCAAATTTCCAGTGTGCAAACAGGTTCCTGTCACGCTTTGCTATCTCTCCGAGCCAGTGTTCCGCCTTTCGTCTAGCCTTGCGCTTCTTATACTTCCTCCGCACCCATTTCACCAGACATCCATTGATGTACCTCAGCACATCATATATTTCTGATTTATAGAAATGCGTGTAGTAATTAATCCATCCCTGTATCTGACGGTTGAACATGTTTGCTATATCGTAGAGGTCTTTGTCCGATTTTAATTGCAGTTTCCATCCTCTTACCTCTTTGCGTATGGCTTTCTTTGCTTTCTCACTGATTGCCGGAAGGAAGTTTGTAAAGAACTTCCCGTACCTGTTCTTTGCATGTCTTGGACGGAATGTGTATCCCAGAAAATCAAAGGAAGTATTCTCATGATTCCCTCTCCGGTCATCGTCTTTGCAGTACACTATCCTTGTCTTCTCCTGGTTCAGTTCCAAACCATAACTCTGGAACCTCTGTTCCAACCTTCTCCGCAGGTATTTCGCCTGTTTCTGGGAGACGCAGTGCGCTATCCCATCATCAGCATATCTTGCCCACGGTATCGTCGGAAATTCCTTTACCATGAAATCATCGAACACATAGTGCAGGAACAGGTTCGCCAATACTGGGCTTATCACCCCGCCTTGCGGGGTTCCGGATTTCCTTTCCACAATCGTCCCGTCTTCCATTTGGAACGGTGCCGTCAGCCATCTCTGGATATATAGGATTATCCATTTCTCTTTGGTATGTTTCTTTACCATTTCCATGAGATAATCATGTCTGATGTTATCAAACAGCCCCCGGATATCAAACTCCAATACCCAGTCTTTTCTCCAACATCTTGTCCTTGTGGCTTCAAGCGCCTGTATGGCTGACTTGTTCGGACGGTATCCATAGGAATCTTCATAAAAGATTGGCTCCACGCATGGTTCAAAGTACAGCTTCGCCACCATCTGGGCAATTCTGTCCTCTACTGTCGGAACCCCCAAAATTCTGGTTCCTCCATTCTTCTTTGGTATCGCTACCGCTTTTACAGGTTTGGGAAAATAAGTGCCGGATGACATCCTGTTCCATATTTTGTAGAGGTTGTTATTGAGTTTCCTCTCAAAATCTTCTATGGACTGTTCATCCACACCATAGGTTCCCTTGTTCGCTTTCACTCTTTGATAAGCCGCTATCACTGCTTTCTTTGAAATACTGTATGGCTTTGCTTCTTGCATAAGTTCCTCCTTCTTTCTAAAGTTGACTTATCCTTAAAGCCGGATAATTCGGGTTCTTTGCTCCATTCCCGTTACAGAAACTTCCACGCTACTATAACCCAATCTGCCCCCATGACTGCATCGGTACTCTTATCTTACGGTTCTTCCGCTTGATATACTCCCTTAACATCAGCCCGTGGGTTCCCACGTTCCGTACAGATGCCTGTGTAAAGTTCATGCCGCCTTTATGCCGCCCACCGCCTGGACAGTAAACAGGTTTCCTCCAGGCTTATCCCAGGTTAACGACTACCCCCTGGTTTTGATGGAATCTCTACGCTTTCGACATTTCCGTAAGCGGTTTATATGTTCATTCATCTCCTTCACACCCACCTGACAGTTATATCTGCCTTTTCCCTAACGCTCAATACCATAGCTTTTGACTACAGCACCTTAGGGTGGTTTGGAACCTCCACCTGTATAGCGGTTCCGGCGGGCCCTCCGCCATCATCTGTACAGCATAGCTGTCTTCAAGTAGCTACGCTACTTGGACTCGCCTTCGTGGCGCACGATCATCAGCATAACGGGTGTACTGAATCCGTTTATATGTCTCATCCAAAGGTTTGGTAGGAGTTAATTGTCTTGCTTGCTTTTCAAGCATTTTCAAATGCTTATTGCGCTCCTTACGTTCTTCTGGAGACAAATCCGCCCATTTCTTTTTGCCCATACATCTATAATAGGATGCCTTTTTGACAACTTTATTGTAGTCGGAGTTCATTTGTTTCTTCTTTCCTCGGTTATATTTCTGCGCATATTCCTCCATAAATTTATCTAATTCGTGAAGGAACACGTTTGCAAGCACTGGACTGACACCTGAACCCTGCGGTACACCGCTGTATGTCCGATTGTACGTCCATTGCTCCATATAACCTGCTTTTAGAAATTTCCAGATAAGTTGTAGAAACATTTCATCATCAATACGTTTTCTCAGCAATCTGATGATTGTGTGGTGATTAAAGCTGTCGAAGCAGGCGTGTATATCGCCCTCAACAAACCAGTTCGTTCCCGTAAAGGTTTTCTGTATCTGGTATAATGCTGTCTGACAGCTTTTGTTTGGTCTGAACCCATGAGATGTTTTCTTAAACACAGGCTCATAAATGCTTTCTAAAATCATCTTCACTACTTCCTGCACCAGTTTGTCATTGCCCGACTGGATTCCCAACGGACGCTTTTTATTACTGTTTTTCTTAGCAATATATTCCCTACGTGCAGGTTTTGGCAGGTAACTTTTATCTCGCATGGATTCAATAATCCTTTGGATTCTTTCGTCACTCATGCCATCAATAGTAGTTCCATCTGCACCGGCAGTCATACTGCCTGTGTTTGCATATATGTTTTTATATGCAAGCCAGTAGAACTCTGGATTGTACAGATTCCGATATAATCTCTGAAACCTGTAAGATTCATCCTTTGACTTTTCCGTCAAACTACTTAATACTTGGATTGGATTTCTCAATGCCTCTCGCACCGTCCTTTCATATCGTATTAGTAAATAAGCTGCTCCCCTTCGCCATGTGAACGCCATTAACGTCTCGGACTACTATGGGAGCTGTGTGACCATGCCCGTTACCGGGTTTAGGTCATCCCCAGTTAGTATTTATAGAATTAGCGTTTCGTGTTGTCGGCACCGACTTTCGCCATTTACCCGCTGTCTTGCGGTTGTCCTTCCACGAGTATCGCTTGCTTTCATAACTGCGAAATGAAACCAACATGGAATAGCATACGTTTCAATCCTTTTCGTATGCGGAGTGCGGATTCCCCCACTCTGGCTATCGTTCAGGCAGTTTAGCTTTGTACCTCATACACGAATTTTTATTCTTGAATTTTCAGATACACAGGATTAGTACCTTATCATTCAGGCTCTCGTCTATTGACAAGAGCGACAACATGCTACACTCCCCTTTGGGTTTCCCCTCTCGGATAAGTTGTAGAATAATAGGCTGTGATTTTTCATCACTTGATACTTTTACCTACTGCTTGCTAAAGGCAGTATTCCATAAATACCACGCCGCCGAATTTATAATGCGCTGGCGACTTCTGGGCGCACACAATTACCTACCAGGCTTTCCCATGAATCTTTAAACAGTGCCTTGATCTGGCTCATGTTCTGCACGATAATGCTGCAGAAAATAGAACGTGAGCGGCAGGTACTTAAAATTTTCTCGAAATCATCAGGCAGGGCAACATTAGGCCACTCGTCCATAATGCAGTTTACCGGGACTGGCAGCCTGCCCCCGTATTTACGGTCGGCCACATAATAGAGTGTCTGGAAAAGCTGGGTATAGATCATACCCACAAGATAGTTCAGGGATGTATCCGCATCCGGGATACAACAGAAAAGCGCCACCTTTTTTTCTCCCATGCTGGCAAGATCCAGTTCATCATGGCAGGTCAGGCCCCCGATCTGCGGCAGGTTAAAAGCTGCCAGCCGGACGCCTACGGAAATCAGGATAGATTTTGCGGTCTTTCCCGCAGCCTGTTTGTAAATATGATATTGCTTGACTGCGATACTTTCCGGGTCCCGCATTTCCAGCCGTTCAAACAGGATGTCAAGCGGTGACTCATAGTCCTCATCATCTTCCTTTACCTGGGCGGAGGCCAGCATTTCCATGATCATGGCAAAGTTCTGTTCCTCCGGTGGTGCTTCATGCAGTAGATACAGCATGAGTGCCTGTAAGAGTGCAGTCTCACTTTTCTCCCAAAAGGGATCCGAGGACTGCGCCCCCTTGGGTGTCGTGTTCCGGATCAGGTTTGTGATCAGCTTCAGCACGTCTTTGTCATCCGTCACATATTCAAACGGATTGTAGCCATAGGATGTATCCGGGTGGATCAGATCAAATACCCGTACCTCATACCCTTTCTTTTCCAGCAGGCCGCCCGTCTTTCGCAAAAGCTCTGCCTTTGGATCGGTCACCACCATGGAACAGTTGCACTGCATGATATTCGGGATCGCATAGCTTCTTGATTTCCCTGCGCCGCTGCCGCCTACTACCAATACATTTAAATTACGCTTATGCCTGAAGCAGTCAAATCCCATGCGGAAGTTCTGTGTCAGCAGGATATTGTCCGCATAAGGTTTCTGCTGGTATTTCCTGCATAACTGTGCCGCATCGCCCCATTTAGCGGAACCATGTTCCTCTCCCCTGCGGTAGTTTTTCTGGTTTGCATAGTAAATGCCGATGCCAAAAGCATACAGCAGGGTGCAGACCAGGATGGCTTTTAATGTATATTGTGTATAATGCAGGGATAACGGATGCTCCAGCTTTTCTGTAAGCGCCTCCATGATCTCCATCAGGTTCTGTCCTAGTGATATGGCATCCGCAAAAAGAGCCCCCGCCCACCACACAACAGGCAAAGCGGCAAGCCAGATGATCCACTCTGACCTGCCGCCTTTATTTACCGGGAAAATCCATCCCTCTCTTTCTTTGGCCTGCTTACCACCTGGAAACTGTCCACTTCCGTATTGAGTGCCAGGGTACGTCCATTTTCCCACTTCACATGAATCTGCCCAATATCATCCACAAATGATACTGTACCTTTTAAGCCGGATGGCATATCTTTTTCTCCCTCCATATGCCCAAGGCAGACCTGCGTGCCTTTCGGGTATTTCTGTTTGATGGCCTTTGCCTGCCTGCTGAGCCTTTCCCATTCATTCATGGGCATTCCCCCTTTCCGTTCAAAAAAGACAGGCATCCCGCCTGTCCGTTACCGAGTCCGATAGGTTCTGTACCTTGCATTCATGATACGCATTAAAACCGTATCAATCCCATCGGTATATCTTCCGTTTTCAATATAAGTGTCCCGGAGCCCATTTAAAGCCTGTACCGCTTTTTTATGCTCCCCATCCGTCAGATAGAGTTTCTTATCCCTGTGGCCGGCCAGCCGCAGGATAAGGTCCCCCGTTTCTTTTGTGGATGCGCCCGCATCCTTTTCTTCCCGGAACACATCCCGCAGGGCATGCACCAGCATATTGACGGTGATCTCATCTGTTTTTACGCATCGTCTTTTTTCCATCCTCCGGCCTCCTTTCCTTTTTTTCCTGACCACAACATACCACAGCTGCTGGCAGAAAGCTACTGGATTTTCTGGAAAAAAGCACCTTTTTCATGCTCCATTTTTTATTGCAGGGAGCCCGTTTTATCAACGTTCCGGCTGTTTTTCCGGCTGCTTTTTCCCTTTCCCGGATTTTGCTTTCCCATCCGATACAGAGAACTCATCTGCGACAAATTCCTGTTCCTGCTCTCCGAGGTTCCGGTTTAAGTGGTTGCTGATGCCATAGGCGGCATTGCGGATATCCCCGATAAACGCACGGAGATCCTTGGGATCCTTATCACCATTTCCCTGCATCTCACACACTTTGTCAAACCGGAAACCGGAAGTATCCACACCGTATTTCTGTGCCACTACATAAGCGGCACAAAATGCTTTGGGCGATACCTTCTGGCGGGCATAACTTCCATCATGGGCATCCATCGCAGCACAGGCCAGTTCCCGGTTGATGGCATGGAACGTAGTAACCTCATTCATCCCGTTCCTTACATAGATCGTGCGCTGTCGTGGAATATACTGTGCCTGCACCCCTTCCGGCAGATTATCTGCGATCCGTACCGCCACATCCGGATTTGTCAGGAGAGCCCCCATGAGCGTTTCCATATCTTTTGGCTCTGGCGGAACTGGAGGCTTCATGCGGATCTGGCTGATATCATACGCCTTTCCGATGTTCGTTCCCTGCATGATGACACCGTCTTTTTCATAATCCTGTGTGACCAAGAAACGGTAGCCATGCACTCCTGTACGCAGGGAATAGCCTTCCTCCTTCACTTTTTCAAATGTCATCACCTGCCGGATCTCCGGATTCTGGCTGTAGAGCAGGAGGAGGTTTGGTGTTTTCTGAGGCTTGCACTGCGCCATGAAATCAAGGAACCCTTTCAGGGAATCCCCATCTTTGAACACATCCTGGGCCTTGGCGTCGATCTCCGCCCACACTTCCTCACGCTCCTGTTTCTTTAAAGCGGCATATTCCTCCTTGCTCATACGGGGCTGCTGTTCCTCTACAGCAGGTTCATCCCCTGACGATAAATACTTTGATAAATCCATCTACATCACCTTCCCTTTGCCTTTGATTTTTTTCTCTTTTTTCTGCCAGCCGGACGGTTTCTGCCCCGGCTCCTGTTTTGTTCTTTCTGTTTGGCAGATTCCTGTTTTTCCTGCCTGATCTGGTCCAGCTCCGCACGGACGGACGGCTTCTCCTGCCCCTCTGTGCGTTCCGGCCTCTCCATCTGCTCAGACTTTTCCCGCCCGGTAGAAGTATCTTTGCTGCGCAAGGAAGGTTCGGACGGATTCCTTTCCTCCTGCGCCTGCATAAAATTTTCCGGATTCTGCTCTGGCTCCCCAAAGCCAAAATCCTGCTCCATATCCCCAAGCTCAAACTGGATCTCGCCCTCCGGCATCTCCACTGTCTCAGTCGGAGTCTCCGGCACATCCTGGCTCTGTGCTGCTTCCATCGCAACCTCCTGGACGGCTTCCCCGCTTTCCGATCTCAGGAAATCAAGGTTCATTTTATCCATGACCCGGTTGACCTTGGCGGCATCATCCGCAAACACCATGATCTCACACTGGTCCGGATTCTTCCTGTCACGGATGACAACATACAACAGCCCCCGTTTCTTCCCTTCACGGGCAAATTCTTTCAGACGGTCGGACGGCACAGTAAAGAATTTCAATGGACGGTTCTCCTTCAGCATCCGCACCATGCGTGTCTTTCCATAAGTCCGCTTCTGGTCTTTTAATACCGCCGCAAAAAATATGGCAAGGTTTTTCGCAACCGTGCCGGATAAACGCAGGCTGTAGTCAATCCCTTCCAGTGAATACCGGACGATCTGGTCTGCCGCATCTCCACCATAATTCATCGCTCTCACCTCCCCTCTTTCTGTTCCTGATGCTCTTTTTCGGTATGCCCGCAGGCATTTTGTTTTTCCTGTTCCAATTGCTGCTCCCTCAGCCGCTGCTCAATCTCCAGCGAATGCTGTTCAATCTTTACACACATCCGGATCTCTTTGCGCATAGGCTTCAGCATGTCCGTGATCTCCTGGATCCTTGCAGACTCCGGCTCTGCCCGGTACAAACGGTGGCGTTCTTTTGTGAGGGAAAGCACCTGTCCTTCCAATGGTTTCCGGTAATCCTCCAGTTCTTCCCTGGTGGTAATGCCATGCTTCTGCAGGAACTCCATCTGAGCGATCCGCTCATCCAGACGCCGGATATCCTGCCGGAGCGTATAAGATACACGCTTTGGTTTCCGCTTGAGGACTCCCATCTGGTAAAGGTACGAATAATAGAGGGCCTGCAGCCCATGAAGTTTTTTCCGCTTTGTGGGATTTTCTTTTCCAGCCTGTTGCCTTTTGAAATTCTTGGGCTGTAAGATCCAACCCCGGATGGCTTCTTCCGTGTAATTTTTCCCAAGGCTTTTCAGCCTCACATACCGCTCCATGCCCGGAGCACGCAGGGCAATATATTTCCGGTTCAGTTTAAAGGCATATCCCTTCTTTTCCATCACGCCGATAAACTGGCGCCAGCTGAAGCTTTCTTCCACAGCTTCTTTGATATCCATACGGATAGCCGTCCTCCAGGTTGGTTTTCCCTCCCTTTCTGCCTGCCACTCTGCATAGGATCTCCCTTTGCCGCTCTCCGGCTGGATAATGGAAAGGCCATATTTTTTACACAAGCTGTCGGATATCCTGCGCACATCCTCATAATAGCTCCTGCTGTTGCTATGGTATTTCTTTCCATCTTCCATGCTGACGGAATTGAACACCAGATGGTTGTGGTAATGGCTGGTATTTAAGTGGGTAGTTATTACAACTTCATATTTCCCTTTCAACAGCTGCTCCGCAAGTTCCAGCCCGATCAGATGGGCAAACTCTGGCGATACCTCCCCTGCCGCAAAACTCTGTACCAGATGATACCCCTGGACGCCATCCATTTTGTGGAACCTCTGCTTGGTAGAACGCATATCTGCAAACGCACCCTCACAGGTACAGCCGATGGCATCTTCAAATACCACGGTTTCCGTTTTATCCCGGTTCAGTGCATAATCGATGGCTTCCTCCAGCGATCCGGCCGAAGCTGCAGGTTTTGTGGTCTTTTCCTTATTCTTGATATAATCGATCGAATTATCCAGACGGTGGACAGGTATGATGCTGGTATATGCCATAGGCCGTTACCAGTCCTCTTTTACGATCTGCCATACTTCCTTTGATATCCGCAGCATTTCCCTGACGCTTTCTGTCTCTGCCCGGCCAGTAGCATTTGCCACATGAGCCAGCTGGTTGGCATTGTTACAGAGCCCCGCAATCTTCCGGAGCAGGTCGGCATGATGCTCACAGGGCTTGGCATGCACCTCTGCCCCCACGATCAGTGACCGTAAGAATTCTTCCCTCGCAAGGCCGCTTTTTTGTACCTGCTCATCTAAGAACCGCAGCTCTTTGGCGTTCAGCCGGACAGGTACCACATGATTCCGTTTCCGCATGGATTCACCTGCCTTCCCCCGTCTTTACTGATTCTTCCTTAACGGACGTCCTGCTCCAATACTCTTGTGGAAGCTCTCCAGAAAAATCTACCTGCTCCATCTTAGGAACACCGGACAATTCAAGACGGCTGCAGGCTGGCACATAAGCAGCGTAACGCACGTAGGCATATCCTTCTGTCACCACAAAGAGCCCCTCTGTTCTGTCCGGAGTTGTCACAAGAAGGCATTTCATCTGCTCTTTATCCGTGTCGTAATACATAGCCTCCCGGATATCATATAAGAAACGGTGATAATCCCTTGGTGACTCACCCATGCTATGGAATTGCTCCGGGGTAACTTCTGCCATACATTCCACCACAAACGGAATCCGGTGTTCAAAGGGAAGTTTTAATTCCTGCAAATTCATTGGCTTATAAACAAAAGCTGCTTTTGTCATCTTTTCTTCCATGTTTCCCATTTACCTCTCCCCCCTTCTTTTTCAAAATGATAAAAGCAGCCAACAGCACCACCGCCGCTGCACCCGCAATCACTTTCTTTTTCATCGGCACACCTTCTTTCATAATTTAAATTCCGGGCGGAATGAAAATAACTTCGTTTCCCATAAACCGCCCGGTCTGTCTCTTATTTGAACTTAATTTTAATGATCACCCCATTCTCATCTCTGTCTGCTGTATTACCGCACTGTCTCATTTCTGCCCGGACTCTGTTTTGCTTTCGGCTGCAGGTCACGGGGATGCTCTCCTGAGAGCGGCCTGATAAACTCAATCCTGCCAGCGGCCGAGATTGCCTGATGATTTAGCTGTCTCTGCCATGCCCCAACGCTCGGCGCCCACTTAAAACCACTCTTTCTGAGTATGGACCGTTCTTCCGCAGACGGCTTTTCTTCAAAGAAAAGCTGCAGACGGTTCATCTCCTGGTTTGCCACAGCCTTTCCTCCGGCAAATTCCCATCCCTGAAACCCGACTTCCGCATACTGCTTTAATTCCGCAATCCGTGCTTTGATGCGCCGGATCTCCGCACTGTTATTTGACAGTGCAAAAGACTGGAACGGCTTATTTCCCAAGTGCCACGGCTGTTCCATGGATACCTTGAGTTTTTCGATCTCCACTGTACTCAGTGCAGTGCAGCCATCCAGCGTCTGATGTTTCCGGTAATATGCATTTACCTCTTTCATCACCTGCTGTGACTGTTCCAGCCCCTCCAGTTTCTTCTCCAGCTGCCCGACCGCATGGGGATTGTATGCACTGATCCCGCCCATGCCCGTACCCTTGATCTTGTCCAGGATGCCCTGCACCTGCCGCCATTCCTCCATATTCTGAGCCCTGGCAGCATTCTGCTTTTCCTTTTTCCCGGTTGGGAAATTCGCTGGCCCGGCAACCATTACCGATGGCACACGGGCATCGATCTCAAATCCCCGATTCATGTTATCCGCCAGTTTCCGGGCATAGGTGTCTACAAGTGCATCAATCTTTCCATGATAGATGGAATCCACTTTTTCTTTCTGCTGTTTCGCAATCTCCACTGCCTGGTCCACACACCGCCTGTATTCTGCGGTAGCACTTCCCTCTTTATAATCAGAAAAACTGTTCATCTCCTTTGCCCTGCGTGCCGCATCCTCACGGATCGGATAATAGAGCAGACTGTTTTCCTGTTTTTCTACCAATCATGTGCCTCCTTTTTCCAAAAAATAAAACCAGCCACAAGGCCGGTTACGATCAACGCTGCAATTATCTTTTTCTTCATGGCACACCCTCTTTCTCATCATTCAATCATAGACGGTGAAAACAGGATCCCCCTTATCTGCATCTGGAGGGCAAATTCTGTCATCTGCCACTTCATGCCATTGATCTCGGCATGGTCCTGATCCAGATAGCGGCAGATTCCTGCCACCCTTTCCCCGTCACCATACATCAGATCCACGCAAGCCCCATCGGGAATGGTAAATAGCAGGATGCCGTTTGGATCCGTAAAACGGATGATCCGTTCATCGGATACTGGCGGAGCCGGTTCCGGCACACACCTCTTTTCTATTTCATAAACACCATTCTGCTCATCTGCTCTTTTTGCGGCAACCGCAAGGCTCGTGATAATAACTCCAAAACAGCCGCCCACCATGGCGCCTACAAATACACTCATCATTCCCATTTCTTCATTCTCCTTTCGTTCACGGGGGTTTGGGGTTCTCCCCAAAGTGCGTTTGGATATCCAAACGCTATGCTTGCCAAACCAGTCGCACCGCCTGATTCGGTCACTCAGTCAGAGTCAGTGATTCTGATCTGCTGTACCGGTTTAAAATTCACCGTGCCATCTGACGGTGCTGACTCCGGCACTGTATCGATACCATCCTGGCATAGTCCACTGCTATATCGATCAACACCGCTTTCTCATCCTCACCGCCTTTCACTCTGTCCAGATAGGTTTCCAGACTCATGACTGGCATATTTTTTATTCCTTCCTTTTCCATGACCAGCAGGGCATTCTTCTCTCCGCTGATTTCTGTTTCTTTGATATGAACCTGATACTCCTGATAGCCCATTGGCAGGTATCTCCGTATTCCGGTTCCTATCATCTGATAAAATTCTGCCCGGTTCATTCTGCCTCCTTGATCTTTATCAGCCCGTCCAGTGTCGTGCAGATGATATGAAGCCTGTCTGCCATGCTGATCTCACTGTTCATGGTGCCGGACACCTCTTTCCCACAGACCACCACCATCCGGCACCGCTTTAAGATCAGGTGGGACATCTTGGTTTTATCCTGCTGTTCCTCTGCTATGCCATCATCCAAAAATGGTGCAAATGCATACTGCGGACAGATAGGGACATAGCCCAGTTCATAAATCTTCCGGCAGTATTTCTGTACTTTCGCCCTGCCCTCATCCGCAGGGCAGCACACATAAGCCAACGCCTGTTCCATTATGCGCCTCCTTTCCGGCATCCACATGGATGCCTATCTTTTTCTATCAGAAGGAAAGGACATCCATGTGGATGCCTACCGCTCCTGTCCTGACAATATCTGCTCTGTCTTTACCATGTATTTCCGAAATTCCTCAATCAGCTCTTTCAAGCCTCCTGGCGGCAGGCTCCCATGCTCCTGCCATTCTTTATATATATCATCCAGCAGGTTCGGGGCTTTTAACAAAGCCCTCACACTCGCTGGAGAATAATCCGTGCTGGAAAAAGCGGCAGCAATCTCATGCCTGGCGACAATCTCATGGGCTGATTCATAAATTTCCTCTGGTGTTCTTCCGAGCATTTCTTTATAGAAAACCGCCAGCTCTGATTGTACTCTTTCATAGAGTTGGTGATTCAGTTCCCTTTTTCGCTCCCGATAATATGAATTCATTTCTCCATCACTCATTCTGCCCACCATCCTCCCCGCCTGCCGCACTCAAGGCAAACTGCACACGGTCAGTGCCAAGCTTATAATAAGCGTCTGTCACTTCAATGCCTACTGCCTCATATCCTTCTTCCACTGCAGCAAGGATCGTTGTTCCTGCCCCGGCAAACGGATCCAGGATGCGGCCTCCTGGCTCACAGATCTGGATAACATCTTTCATCAGCTGCAAGGGCTTCTCCGTCACATGGATGCGGTTCTGCGGATTCCCATAACGGAAAACACCGGGGAGGCATGACACTGGCCGGTTCACAGGCATCGGGCCATTACTTCCCCAAACGATATATTCAGCCTGCTGACGAAAGCGACCTTTCTGCGGACGGGAATTCCCCTTATCCCACACAGCAGTCCCTCTCCAGATCCAGCCTGCCCACTGCAGGGCATCGGTAATGGACGGATACTGCCGCCAATCAATAAACAGGCAGATGGGCGCGCCTTTCTTACAGGCTTTTCTCGCATCATACAGCCACTCTGCCATCCAATGGGTCCAGGAACGCTGGTCTTTGTTATCCCCGTCAAAATCGGGCAGGGCATTTTCTGCCCGCATGCTGCTGTACTTCTGGTTGGTGGTACGGTTGCGCTCATTCTGCTTCGTACCACCGGAAGCATACGGCGGATCTGTGATCAGAGCATCAAAAATTCCCGGACGGAACGCCTGTACAAGCTGCAGCGTATCTCCATGCAGGATACGCCACCTGTCACCGCCGACAGACTCCACCGGGAATGTCCCTTCTTTCATCAGGTTATCAAGTTGCAGGTTATTCTCCATAGGCATCATCCTTTCCTTTATCGTTCTCTATCTTCTCTTTTATTTTTTCCCTTCCGGTATTCCTCTGGCGGCTCCAGTTTCCGCTGTTTTACCAGCACTTCCCGTTTTCCATCTTCCAGAATGAACATATCTTCCGTGCGGTTTAAGTAATGTTCTCCCTCAAAGATATTGTCATTGACAACAAACCAGCCGCAGACGGTCCCGTAAACATTGCTCTTTCCCCCAATCAGCGGAGACAGGCCATTGTCTGACTGCTGGACTACCGCATTTCCGGCGAGCCTTGCATCCTCCTTCAATTCGCCACTGAAAAAGCTGCTGTTCCCCTCTGCCATTGCCCGCTCAAACATTCTGGCATCGCCGCCTACCAATGCGCTCCCCCGTGCCACGGCACCATCAAACATCCTTCCGTCATCTGCAACCGCAGCTTCTTCACAGCAGACCGCCTGATCATAGATCCAGCAAGTTCCCTCCTGGGACAGATTATCTTCTGTCTGAACATATCCTCCCAGCATTCCAGGACTGACCTGTTCATTTACCTGGCGTATAGCACGGATACGGTGCAGCCATGGGTACTTCGGGTGCGCAGCCTCTGTAATTTCATATTTCTTCCGACTCATCGGCTGGTTCCTCCTTTCTCCGGCTTCTTATGCGGCTTTTCCTTCTCTGGTCTCGGCACACTCAATTCCGTTTCCACATATTCGCTGATAATCCCAAGAGCCTGATAATAGTTGCCGCAACTTTGCACTCTCTGGAACATCTCATCCGCTTCCCTGCCCTGCCCGTTCCTCACAAGCAGCCTTCTGGCATCTCCCATAATGGAAAAAATATTGCCATCACGCCCCAGCAGTTTCATTTTGGGACGGCGCACAGTTTCCTCCGCTTTTCTTTTCTCCGCTGGATCCTGTATCTCTGATGCCACCAAAAATCGGAAGTCTTTGCCGCACTGCCAGAAATGAACATTTAAATTTCCATCCTCTACGGGAATATCCCGCTGTTCAAATCCTTCTCCCCATCCGTCACTATACTGCCCGGTGATATACTCACACAGTTCCGGCATCTCATTCGATTGCAGGTGGTCTTTGAGCTGGAGCGTGACGCATCCGTATAGAACATGATTGACTTCCTTTACAGACACTACAGCACTTTCCACTTTTTCTTTTATAGATGGGCTGCCGTCAAAATACTGCATCAGGTTACATGGTTTTCCATCCTCGCTGCCAAATGAATTTTCTTTATCCACCATATCCTGGATTGCTTCTTTATACTGAACAAGATCTGCTCCATCCAATATCTGGCTGTCAGAATCCTGGCTCCACACGCCATCATCTTCCTCCAGACCGTCCCAATCACTTTCATCTGGAATAAATTCCGCTGTCAGGGGTGTCAGCAGTTCTATCTGCATGTTTTCTTCCTGTTCCATCAGCATCACCTACCTCTCCGGTGCTGTACGCACCTTTTTCTTTTCTTCCTTTTTCATCTTCGTCAGATCCGCATAGTCCGCCCCTTCGATATGCGGCAGGTTCTCTATGATCCGATAGGCCGCTCCATAGGCTTTTTTTAGACTGGCACATGCCCATCGCCCTGCAAAATCGTTATCCGTACAGATCTCGATTTCTTCAATCTCCGGATGCTTTGATAAAAAATACTCCAACGCAAGCGGACTCTTCATCTCCCGGTACACTTCCCCTTCTTTTGGCGCACTGATCCCGCCAAGCTCCAGACGGTATTTATCCAGACTGCCGCCCTCCAGCGTCAGATGGGCCAGTGCGTCAATACAGGATTCGTAAACCGCTACCCGCCTGGAATCCTTTTGGGGAGGCACACAAAACGCATACTTTTTTTCACTTCCTGCCTGCTCGATCTTAAAGGATTTTTTTCCATTATCGTAAATCCCACGAAGAAAAGCATACCGGGCTTTCCCGTTTTCATCCCGTCCGACAAACACAGCGTTATGGTATGGTCTGCTCTCATAGAGGATTCCCAATCTCAGGCAGTGCCGGATGACGGCCTCGCTGATGCCTCTCCCGGACAGGTATTGCAGGATCCTGCGGTTGTTCATGTTCTTTTCCGGCAGCACAAACGGTTTCCTCTCCGGTGGTGGAACTTCTTGCGGGATATAGATAAAATTTCCTTCCTGCAGCAGACTGACCGCTTCCATAAAACTGTATCCATCAACCTGCATTAGAAACTTTAAGGCACTGACTCCCCCGATATCCCTTGATTTCCAATGCCATTTACTAGTTACCTCATTGATCTTGAAGCTGTCATGGTCCGTCAGCTCCCATTCATTGACCGTCCTGGTTTTCTTAAGACGGCGCGGCTGTTTCTCCTTCAGATACTCATACGCACGGATCTGTTTCAGTTCCTGGATCTGTTCCTCACTGACCCATGGCATTACATGACAGTATTCCGCAGTGCTTCCACCTTATCTGTCCTCTCCCACGGAAATTCCTTTCTTCCAAAATGCCCATATACCGCAGTCTGTTTAAAGATCGGCCGCTTTAAGCGCAACGTATCGATGATCTGGTTTGGTGTCAGGGCGAACACCAATGGGATCGCTGCCGCAAGACAGTCATCTGCACAGATTTTTCCCGTTCCAAAAGTATCCACCTGCACCATGACTGGCTGTGCCACACCGATAGCGTAAGCAAGGGACACTTGGCATCGGCTGGCAAGGCCGGCAGCTACCATGTTCTTGGCAATATATCTGGCCATATACGCACCGGAGCGGTCTACTTTCGAACAGTCTTTTCCAGAGAAAGCCCCGCCGCCATGCGGAACAATACTGCCATAAGTATCCACCATCAGTTTCCGTCCGGTAAGGCCGGTATCCGCATCCAAGCCGCCGCAGACAAATCTCCCTGACGGATTGATGTAAACAGCCGTATCCTCATCCGCAGGAAGCAGCCGCAGAGCTGGAGTCAGCACTTTGTTCCTGATCTCCTGCTCCAGCTTCTTCAGGTTCTTATCCTTTGTATGCTGGCAGGACACGACCACGCTGTCCAGACGGACTGGCCTGCCATCCTCATATTCCACTGTTACCTGTGCCTTTCCATCCGGCAAGATCCCCTCAATAAAATGGCTCCGCCTGCTTGCAGCCAGTTCCCGGACAATCCGGTTCGCCAGTACCACGGGCATCGGCAGAAACTGCGGCGTCTCGTCACAGGCATAGCCGATCATCACGCCCTGGTCCCCGGCACCATTCTCCCAGCCTGGCTGGTTGGTCGGAAGGCCGCAGCGTTTCTCCCTCGAACACTCCACGGCTCTTGCAATATCCGGACTCTGCTGGTGGATCAGCGCATCCATCTGGATGTTATCCGCACAGTATCCCACATCCGAAAGCACCTTTTTCATAATCCCAAACACATACGGTTCATGGGTACTGGTAATCTCCCCGGCTGCCAGGATCATCCCTTTGGTTGCCAGCACTTCACAGGCTACCCTTGATTCCGGATCAAACTTCAAACACTCATCCAGAATGCTGTCTGCAATCAGGTCGCACAGTTTATCCGGATGCCCTTCCGTGACAGATTCTGCTGTATATAATCGTTTCATAATCAAATCCCAACCTTTCTTTTTATAAAAGGCGGGATACATCCTGATCCCGGACATATCCCGCCTTACTGACATTTTTATTTCTTATATTCTTTATTTTTATCCATCAAGCACAGGACAGTAATACATCTCCCATAGAGAGATTCCTGCAGATGTTAAGAACCGGGTTCCCGAACAGCCACTACGATGTTTCTGGCACCATTCCATTCATACGAACACGTTACCAATGTAAGCACCTGTTTCACGTCATCCGCTGCAGGATTTTCTCCATTGTCGAACAGTTCCAGATCTTTTGCCTGCGCAATATAGGAAAAAAGCCCGTCCTGTTCCTGAAAAGAAACCTGCTGGAATGGGAACATAGAGACATCTGCTTTCAGGACTGCCACAACAGTATAGACAGATACGCCACCCATAGTCTGGAAAAGAACAGTCGGATGTTCCTTGCAGTAGTCATAAGATGCATATCTGTCAAGGTTCCCGAACATTACACCGCTGTTCATGTTATGCCCGTATATGACAAGGTTCTTCCCCTCCCGGACATCGCAGTTCCATTGCAGAAACAGGCTCCCATTGATATCTGATTCGCCTTTATAATTCCGGCGCAGATAATATTCCGGCTCATCCGCACTGCCCTGGAGGACAGGATAATCGACGCCTGTGTCCGGGATTGCAAGCCACCCTTTCACATCCGGGTATTGTTCCTGTAAGGCTGCGAGATCCACGAGGGGCGGCACACTGCTTTTTTCCCCAGCTGGCTGCCCTTCCCCGGAGGTTTCCTCCGGAAGATGTTCTCCCGGAAAATCATCTTTCAGTGTCTCTGCCAGTTCCCGGTTTTCTTCCGGTACAGCTACCATGTGATAATACAGGATCCCCGCGCTGGTACAAAAAACCAGAATCAGGAGCAGCTGCAACATCCAGCGGATGAAAGCCTGATATCTGTATGGATCACCGCTCCCATCCCTTTTTCCTGCTTTTTGCATTCCTGGCTTTCACTTCCTTTTCCGTCCGGCATACGACATCCATGATCGGCTCCGTTGGGATCCCATTCTGTTTGCACCCCTCTATGATCCCATGCAGATAAAAATCCGATGGCCGGGCCGGGCAGTCTTTATGGGGCACATTCATGACATACACCATGCACTTATAGGCGGTTCCATCTTCTGCCCTGACATGGATGGTTTTCTTCCCATACAGGTACGGATATCCTTCATACCGGTTCAGGCTCTTTTCACACGCCCCGGTGATCCTCCATAAAACGCCATCCACATGGCTGCCCTTTTCCGGCAGGATTGTTGCCACGCCGCTTTCAGGATTCTGGCTGCAGAAAGCAAGGCGGTAATCATCCAGCCGGACATTTCCCACTACCTCTGCGGCCGGACACCGAAATTCCATCTGATCCAGGTTCATATTGCTGCCATAGGCAAAATACAGTTTCTCTGCCAATCTGCCACCTTCTTTCTGATTTTGGTTTAAAATATAGGAGCCCGCATCATGGCAGGCTCCCATCGGTTCATGGCTGTTAACCATTTTTACGCTTCTTCTTTCTTCTGCTTACCGCAAATCCGGCTAATCCGGCTGCGGACAAAAGCATCAGGATGGCCGGGATCCAGAGGTTCGTCTCATCCCCTGTTTTCGGCACATCGGTTGGCTTTGCCTCATCCTTCATGATAACTTTCTGGATTTCAGCGGTATCTTTCACTTCAAAGGTAATATCCTCGGCTACCAGATAACCGTCCGGCGCCTGTTCCTCGCGCAGAGTGTATGTGCCGATTGGCAGTTTTTCAATATAATGCGGCTTATCGGAAGATACCCAGCTCTCCACTACCTTTCCTTCACTGTCGAGGATCGTCAGCTTCGCTCCCGGCAGTTCTTTCTTTCCGGTGATATCCGTCTTGCTGATCTCCACTTTGGTTACATCGTCCTCCATCTTGACTTTCTGGACCTCCACGGTATCCTCAATGGTAAATTCAACACGTTCTGCTGTCACATATCCATCCGCAGGTTTCGTTTCGACCAGCGTGTAAGTCTTGCCGACTGCCAGTTCTTTGATCACATGGGGTTCTTTTTCAGACACCCATTCATCCACGATTTTACCGGATTCGTCAACCACCTGAAGCTTTGCCCCCGGCAGTTCCTCCCCGGTGGTTAAATCCGATTTTGTGACCTCCACAGTGGTCGGCTCATCCTCAAAAGTAAATGCATAGGAAACTTCCGCTGTATCCTCGCCCTGATATTCAAACGTGAATTCCTTTACCTCATCTGTCGTTGCGAAACCAGCCGGGGCATAGAACTCTTTCACATAATATTTTCCATCTACCGGGAGATCTGCTACAAAGGTAATCTTCCCTTCTGCATCCGTAGACTTCAGTTCAATGACTGTATCTGCTTCGATCAGGACTTTTCCCGATGCAGACAGGATATCTTCTTTCGTGTAAAGCCCGAAGATTGCTCCCTCCAGTACACGGTCGCTGTCCTTTTCTTTCTTTAATACGGACACGACCGCCCTCTGTCTGTTGTTCTGCCAGTCCTCATCATATACCACGACCGGGGTATCCTGGTCACGGTAAGTAAGGTCCACATATCTCGGTTCCCCATCCAGCACATAGCCATAAGCTGTGCCGACTTCAACCACATAGTATTTTCCGACAGGCAGGTTCTCCACTTTTGCGATACCCATTTCATCGGTTGTAACCGTCTCGACCAGTTCATCCTTTTTATAATGATCTTCACTGACGCCATCGGCTGCTTTGATATCCTCGGCTGCATAGATTTCAAAAGTAACATCCGTCAGGTTCCCGGTAATATAGTTAAAGATATGCTCTACAACTCCCTTTACCTGGCTGACTAATGTCACACTGTCAAGGAATTCTCCCTTTTTATTGACGATCAGCGTTGCCGTTGGCACCTCATCCTTCATCTCCACTTTCTGGATCTCGGCTGCATCTTCCACTGTAAAGGCGATATCCGTTGTTTTCAGGTAACCAAACGGCGCAAAGGATTCACGCAGTGTATAGGTCTCTCCAGCTGTCAGACGCTTAATGACATGTGGCTCATCTTTTACGGATACCCAGCTATCAACCGTATTTCCGTCTTTATCGATAACAGATAGGGATGCGCCGGAAAGTTCCACGCCTGTGGTGATATCCGATTTCGTGATCTCGACCGTTGTCGGCTCATTCTTCTTTACGGATTCCAGTTTCACGACCGGGATATCCTGTCCCTGATAGGAAGCGTCAAAGGTGAGGATCTCATCCGAAGATACAAATCCGGCCGGCGCTGCCAGTTCTTTCACATAATACTTTCCGAGCGGCAGATCAAGTATAAAGGCTGCCTGTCCTTTTTCATCACTGGTTACCGTTTCCAGAAGGGTATCTGCTGTTACGAGCGTCTTGTCACCGGATACGATATCCTCTGCATTATAAAGGCCAAACTCGGCTCCCGCTACAACCGCTCCGTTTTCTGCGTCCTGCTTCTCTACCGTGATGCTGACTTTCTGCCTGTCATTGATAAACTCTGCGGTTTCTGTAATGACCGGGGTGTCCTGCCCTTCATAGACAAACTCCACTTCCTTTGAAGAAGCATTCAGGACATAACCTTCTGGCGCAGTCACTTCTTCGATCCGGTATTTTCCAAGCGGCAGGTCCTCTATCACTGCCTTACCTTCCCCGTTTGTTGTCACGGTCGCTACCAGAGCACCGGAAGCATACTCCAGATTGCGGTTCCCGGATTCACCCGTCTGATGGTCTGCGGTGTAGATATCCTCTGCAGCGTATACCTTGAACACAGCGCCTGCAAGGTCTGCCGCCTCATAGTAGAAATCCTTATCAAATCCGGACAGCACTTCCCCATCCTTATGGATGACAAGTTCACCCTTTGCCGGGTGGTTCTCATAAGCCACTTCGATGATGGCATCTTTGCTCACGCCATCCACCTGATATGCGGTATTGGAATCCACTTTGATTTCTACATAGCCTGTATTTAACGTATATCCGTCCGGGGCTGTCACTTCCTCGATCCGGTAATTTCCCGGCTGCAGGTTCTCCGGCAGGATCAGGTATCCTTCCTCATTGGTAAAATAGGATTTATGCACGGTGGTATGCGGATATGTTGTTACCTGTTCCACATATTTCCCGTTATCCAGATCGTAGACCTTAAATTCCGTATCAGGAACCAGTACAGGCTGTTTGGTCTCATCGTCTTTCTTGATGATCTTTAACTTCGCTTCGAACTCATCGTCCAGCAGTACCCGCCAGATCTGCGGTTCGGTTTTATTCTCCGATATCGTCACCATAAAATCATCCACCGAGGTGAAGTTATGCGGGGTTGTTGTCTCACGCACGATATAAGTCCCATAAGGGATCGGAATCGAGCATGCATAGCCCTTTTCATCGGTAAACATCTCTGTTTTTCCATCTGCGGTCAGCACGATCGGCTCTGCGGATGCAAAATCATAGGAACCGTCCGCTTTGGTTTTCAGGCTGCTTACAAGGTATGCGGAAAATCCGGCACCGGATAAAAGGTCCGCATCCGTCTTGCCATTATTCGCCGCTTTAATCACCTGGAACGGCTGCTTGATCACCTGTTCCGGGGATTCTGCGGTACGCTCCACGGTTTTCACCTTGTCACCCTCATAGTTTACATCGATATCATGCTCTTTTTCATCCGCAAGGTATCCAACCGGAGGGGTAAGCTCTTTCACATAATATTTTCCCAGGTACAGGTCCTCCACGGATGCATTTCCCTTTGCGTCCACAGTCAGTGTGGTAACCTGGGTACCTGCTTTATAGAGGACGCCTGTCTTTCCATCCGGATGCACGATATCCTCACGGGCAAACAGTCCATACACTGCACCCTCAAAGACCGCATCGCCCTGTGTCACTTCCCCGGTCTCTTTATCTTTCTTTACCAGATGGATCGTGCCTCTGACACGCTCATCCGTCACATTCTGTGTGACAGTTTTCCCAAGCACAAGTTTTACGCCATACGCCTTGGTATCGATCAGATACCCGGCCGGGACAGAAATCTCTTTCAGATATACGGTATCCTGTGTCTTTGTGATCATCAGGCTAGAAGCGCCATTGCTGTCAGTGGCCGGCATTTGGGCAATCAGCTTCGTACAGTCTTTGTCACTGTAAATGCCATATACTGCACCTGCAAGCCCGTTTCCTGTCTGGCTGTCCTTTTTAATGATCTCAACTGTTGCCACCTTTACCCAGCTCACTTTGAAATCCACATATTTTTCATCATCCACACCCTCGCCAAATACAAGGGCCAGGTCCTGTGTGCCGGATCCAGTGGTGATCTTATAAGCACTGAAATCCTTGGTGATGCTTCCCTTCATCGTAGCGCTCCAGGCATCCTTTACATCCTCTGCCTGTGTCAGCGGTGCGGAAAGATAGAACTTTGTACCGCCGCTTACTTCCACGCTTGCGCCTGCCGCACTGGTCTTTCCGGTCGTTACGTTATGGAATTTGACGCCTTCCGGCAACTTCATGGTGATCGTCTGCAGCGCATCCGCTTTAAATGTGATCTCTTTTGTCCGCTGCGAATTTCCGTCAATATATGCGGTCACATCCGCATCAGAGAAGGACATCGCTACATCCGGGATATCCGGCTGGCTCACACAGTAATTGTAAAGTTCCATTGCCAGCGCCTGTCCGGTGGAATTCGTACCAGAAAAAGCGTCACCGCTTCCATTGGCATAAGCAGCCGCCAGATGGGTAATGATAAAGCGTTTTCCTGTGGAAAAATCCGGATGTTTCTCATCAAAGAACCCATTCTCACCACTGGCTTTCGTTCCGTAATAGCATACTTTTGCCAGCGTCTTTCCATCCGAGAGCTTGTTGATCGTGTACACGCCATCTCCCGGTCCCGGCTTGGATGGCTGCACACAATAAGCGGTTGCAGTGATATTTCCAAACTGAACCGTGTATGGGCAGGTCAGATAAGTGCCAAGGCCATAATCTGCATAATAATACCATGGGCCTTTTGTTACCGTCACACTTAAATTCCCGGTATTGGCTCTCGCAGAAGCCATAAAGGTAACGCTCTCCCCTGCTTCAAGCGAAAACAGCCCGACTTCTTCCTCCACGGCCTGCTCCATAACATCGGAAACAGACAGTCCGCTTTCCTCATCCACAGTATCCTGCGTTTCCTCTTCCTCAAGTGCTTCATCCAGCTCTGTCTCCGTTAATCCCTCTGTCTGCAAAGAGTCATCCGGCTCACCGTCTGTCTGCGGTTCCGTCTGTAGCTCTGTCTGTTGTTCTGTCTCCTGGCTTTCCGTCTGCGAGGCATCTTCCCCGTCATCCTGGGATTCTTCTGTCTGCCCTGCGTCCTGGCTCTCAGGCTCTGTTTCCACGCTACTGCGTAAGACGACTCCTGTATCCTTTACTGACACGTTTCGGCTGATCTGGTAAACAGGATGATCCGTAGTCTGTGGCTCCACATAATAGACCGCTTTATAGGTATCGGCATGGTCTGTGGAAAAATCTTCCCCTTTTGTATTTTTCGCTTCTTCAAATGTGACTTTTACTTTGTTATCATCGATGATGTCGATGCCCGTAAAATCAAAAGTGATGTCAAAATCACTGCCGACCTCCACCTCATAGTCATGTGCCGTAACCACTTCATCCTCATCCAGCTGGTCTTTGACTTCCTCATACACCGGGGGCTTCTTTTCCTCCTGGCCTGTTTCTGCAGCAGAGGCAGCCAAAGGTGATAAGGCTCCGGAGAGAATCGTTACCGCAGCCAGCAGGCCGGATACGATACGTTTCATATTTCTTTTCATTTTCATGGTCTGTTCATCCTTTCAAAAAATAAGCCGGAAAGAGGGTTCTCTATCCGGCAGGTTCTGTTTCTTTTCTATTTCATTGTCATGTTACCGGGGTTCCTGGTCCCGGTTTCTTTGCTGTAAGCAGGCATACTGGCTCTTGTCATAACGCCACGCCCGGTCACCTTCCAGATTCTTCAAAAGGTGTTCCCTGACATTTTTATATTCCGGCCCGATCAGCCCAAGCCTTAAAAGAAATGTACGGAATGTAAATGCGGGATTTTCTGATATCTCCGTTTTCCGCATCTGTGTGCATTTCTGGTTGATGGCCTGTGCCGAGATCGCCAGTGCCAGCGTAATGTTCGCCCGCACCTGCCCCGCATGGAGCGTGCTTTCAAAACAGCGCCATTCCAGCGTCCCTTTCGAGAACACGGCATGCAAGTTCAAAGCATAATAGCGGCTCCAATGGTAATGGCTGCCGCTTCCGTCACCGCCCTCATACCATGCCTGTTTGAATTTCTCCATGGAGATCGTGCTGTTTGGCATCTTCCGGATCTTTTCCAGCACAGCAGGCCGAACCTTCTGGCAGTATTGATCTGCCCTTTCGCTTTGTACTTTTAGTGCTTTAAACAGGATATCCTCTTTGGAATACATGATCGTCATGGCATTCTTCAGGCTCCTTGGTGTGTGATTGGATGCATCCACATGGACATGCTGGCCGCAGGAACCATTGACAAACGCCCCATGATGGCGCAGGCACCGGACAACTTCCTGCAGCTTTCCCATTTCGGAATACTCCAGTTTCGGGCTTACCATCTCGGTTGAATAATCCTCATCAGCCATTGTCTTTCGGCCTCTCACTTTTCGTTCCGTCACAATGCTGGTGTCACGGGAAAATTTCCATTCCTTGCCCTGCTGGTCACGCACACACCACGAATCATACGAAGATCTATGGTAATAGTCCGTGCCAAACATTTCTGCCACCACTTGGGCCGCACGCTGTCTGGTGATCCCTGTCATCTCAATCTCTGTGCCAAAATACTGGTCCCGAAGATCAATCGGCATAAACAGTATCCTCCAGTCTTAGTTCTTCATCCACCGCTTTCAGGTTCCTGCCAATGGCTTCGACAACCGTCACAGTCACACCATTCCCGGCCTGCTTGTAAAGCTGCCTGTCAGACATATCCACGATCATCCGGTCGATCTGGCTGTCGTAATAGCCCTGCAGCCGCAGACATTCCCTGGGGATCAGCCTGCGGATCCGTCCATGATAAACAATGCCATGGCGGTCTGTAGCCGTAATCGTAAACATCGGTTCCTCCGGCTCTTTCATCCTCCGGCCATTCTGCCTTTTCTTAAGCCTGTCCGGTGTCAGGATCGCCCTCGGCCCTGTCTCAACAAGGACACCGGAACTCTCTCCCTTATGCTTATGGATACTGGAATCCTGCCTTGTATTCAGACAGCGGGCATGTTCCGTCACAAGCGGCGGAACAGACAGGTCCACAAAGTGAACCGTTCCCTGCTGGCTCTCCGTTGTCAGTGTATGGGCGATCTCATGCCCGACTCTCCCCCTGCGGGTGTTTAAGTTCGCATACCCAAGGTCAATGCTGTCACCGGGGTATGCCATCTTGTATCCTTTTTTCGTATTCTCCTTGATTGGGATCCCCACTTCATAAAGCCCGGTCTTACCTCCCATGCCCCCGGCCTGTGAAGTAAGCGTGCAGCTTACTCCGGCAGGATCGTAGACTCTTTTTCCCTGGCTTCCTGCAAGGATTTGTATAAGAGCTGCTCCGTTTGGTACTGCGACAGGTAATATTTTTCCGGCACATCTTCCATCAAGATATCCGATAAGATACACCCGCTTTCTTGACTGCGGGACTCCGAAATCCTTGCTGTTAAGCACCTTCCATTCGACATGGTACCCCAGCTCAGAAAACGTGCCGAGGATGGTGTGAAACGTCCTCCCTTTGTCATGCGATAAGAGTCCGGGAACATTCTCAAGGAGAAAATACGCAGGTCGTTTGTCTGCAACCAGTCTGGCAGCTTCAAAGAACAGGGTTCCTCTGGCATCGCCAAAGCCTCCACGTTTTCCAGCGATGGAGAAAGCCTGGCAAGGAAATCCTGCGCATAATAGATCAAAGTCCGGCATGGCTCCTGTTTCAATTTTTCTTGCATCGTCACAATACCACTCCCCTTCCGTATCGAACAGCCTTCGGTAGTTCGTGTCCGCATAAGAGTCCATTTCGCAGTGTCCGACACATTCAAAGCCCCCGGCACGCCGCAGCCCTTCACGGAATCCACCGATTCCGCTGAATAAATCAAAAAATCGAATCGTTCCGGTTATCTGCCTCCTTTCTACTGAAAAAAAACGGCATGGCTGTCTGCCACACCGTTTTCTCTGTTTCTGATCTGCTGTTTTCCATGTATCACTTGGTTATGCTTCTATTGGTTCTTCACCCTCATCTTTTCCCTCTGGTTCATCCAGCTCTGCTTCAGTATCCTCTGGTTTCCCGTCTGGCAGCACTGCTTCAGATTCTTCGGTCACCTCCACTTCTCCGGTTTCCGGTTCTTCCTCAGTTTCTTCCGGTTCTTCCCCGGCACCCTCTGGTTCTTCCTCAGCCCCTTCTGCATCTTCCTGCTGGGACGCCGCAATTTCTCTTTCCCTTCTCGCATTCTCCTGCTCGTCCTCTATTTCCCTGACTGCTTTCTCGATGATGCTTATAAGGAAATCCTTCTGTTTGCATCCCTTCCATGCGACTACTGCTTTAAGCCTTCCGAATAATTCCTCTGTTACCTGTACTGCGATTGTTCTTGCTGCCATCTGGTCCACTCCTTTTTCCATAAAATGTTCTTCGATTACCTGTTGCAGAAATTCTGGTGTGCTGATCCCACGCTGTTCAATCTCCCCTCTGACTTTCGCATGAAGTTCTACCGGGATCCTGCCGCATATGTTCTTCATTTCCATCTGCGCTTTCTCCTTTCGTTTTGTTATACACACCATACTCCAAAGATGCATACAAAGCTATTCACAATACCCAACAAACATCAGCTCCCAGATCATTGCATAACCAACAATACATAGATGTATCTATACTTTCAAAACAGCACCACCCCCTTTACATCCCATCCTCCATTGCAGACAGGAAATCTAGCATCTGCTCCGGAATTTCATCCGTTTCTGCCTGCACCGGATCCTCAGACACAAAATGCGTATTCTGGAGCTCTTCCCGGATTACCTGGCGGATCATCCCCACCATTTTTTCACTGTCCTCAGACTGTAAGATTGCCTGAACCAGAAAAGCATTTTTTTGTCCATTAGGAACACTCTGCAGGATTTCCCATGCCCGTTTATGCTCCGGATCATCCAGTGTCGGGCGGAACGAAAAAACGGGGCGGCTCACCTCGCGCACATCTGCCCCACAATCCGTTCATATCCGGCAGCGTTGGCTTTTACGTCTGTTAAGTAAAAAGCCCTGCAAAGCCCGTCCTGCGGTGTCACGTGGCGTCTTACGATGGTGGATCCGCCGCCCATAAAAACGGAGGGGATTGCCCGCAGGTCAAAGCCTGCCTCCATAATGGCAGACAGGATCCTCTCTGTATAACTGCGCCCATTCTTCTGGATGATCTCTTTGGCTTTCGGATCCAGGCTGCAGCTGTTTCCATTCAGGACACGCTCGATCTGGATATCTGTCACAGACAGCCCGGTACTCCTGCGCACCTGCTCCATCGTTTCATCGATACAGCGGATAACGCCAAGCTCAAGGCTGCGGCAGGTAGCCGCATTAGGGACAGCATTATCCAGCCGCATCAGGTCCACAGTCCAGCCGCCAATGTCCACCAAAAGAACAGACGGCTCATCCCGGACATATTCCGGATGGAGAGCAAGCGCAGAATAGCCCTGGGGGAACAGTTTCACATCCTCGATCGTCAGTTCATACGCTTCGTTTTCATATCGGAAACAAAGCGGCTGCTCCTTCCGGAACAGATATTGCCGGAAAGCCGTCTTTTCCCTTCCAAAACCCGCAAGAGGCAATCCGGCTGCGAGGATGATCTTTCCCTTTCTCTCTGCCCTGCGGTATTCGATCTCCTGTGCCAATGCTGCCATGGTCAGCAGATAATAATTATCATTGGCAGTCTTATCTTTCATAAGCGTCTGGCGTCCGGTACCGCAGACATAATAATTCCCCGCATACTGCAGCACGTTCTGCATCGTATATGGCTCATAGTCATACCGGGACAGTCCTGTTGGGAAACAGATATGCGGGGTTTTCATGGCATAATAGCCATGGTCGATTCCTATAATCATAGGCTCACATCCCTTCTATTTAATTTTTGAAACTGTGGGGGATTTTTGAACATCCGCTGTGGGAAACCTGCCGGGAAAGGGAGTGCCTGCCGGCGGCGGGGATTTTTTTCCCAGCTGGTTAGGGTTTCCAAAAAAAATGGCAGCCAGAACTTTTTTGAAAAAGCCTGCCTGCCATTATTTAAAACTTTCCGTATTATGGTGCGGGATTTGATTGTGCTGGATTGGATTTTTATGATTCTTCATCACTGCATTCTTTTCCCATCACAGCCCCTGCCTTTCTATCAGAAATGCCAGGATATCTTCCAGCGCATACTGGTAAATCAGATCGGCGTATCGGCTCCAGCAATCATTGATGGAGCAGGTAAGCAAGTCAACCTGATCCATGATATCCTTGGGTGGATTCATAGATTTTAGGATTTTATCCTGCTGCAGCGATTTTTCCCGCCTTTTCTGATATTCTTCATCTTTCTTCAGGAATTCCATCTCTGCATCGCTGGTCCTTGCCTCTATCAGCATATCCGCCAGTTTTTTCTTTCTTGCCACATCCCCATCCGGATTGATCTCCTTCTGGATGCTTCTTAACATCCGCCCGTAAGAGAATACATGGGACTGTCCATAATAATAGTGGTATTCCTTTTCCAGACGCTCCATGTCATCCTGATTGGACAGGTATTCTTTTAAAGCATAGTGTTCTTTTTCGTTTAAAGTAACTGCCCCATCCCCATCCACCGCTTTTTGCAGCATTGGATACTCTTTGATCAGTTTCTTCTGCCGTTTTTCTATGTCCTGGTATTCCGGATGTTCTTTTCTCAGATAATTTACGATCTGCTCGCCCACTTTCATTTCTATGGCATCCATCCACAGTTCTTCTAATTGTACATGCATTCCGCTTCGCTCCCTTCTTATTCATTGTGTTCTATCAAGCATTACACTATACCATTTTCGGCTAAGAAAGCTATTCACAGAATGCAACAAGATTTTCTTCCACAGATCGTGCAAACTACCTATTATCACTATCTGGACGAATCGTTTCGCTTTTGGGCTTATCCTTATTTTTTTGTTTCGCCATTTTAAGTTTCCGCACCTCAGCCGCTCCTTTTTCTACCATCGTTTTCATTTGATCCTTCCAGATATTTCCTTCATTTAATAAAACACTCAGAAAGTATGTTCTCTCCAAACCTCTGCGTTTTTTCTTTAATTATGTATATCGCTATACAAACTTGCTCGCTACTCTAAGTTCGGCTGTTAACTCTGGAACTTCACGTGCCGATTTTTTATATAACGATACCATATCTTCTTTTTGTCTAATCTCAACCTTATCTTCTTTCCATGGAACAGCTTCTCCACGAACTAGCCCCAAACTTTCCATATAACCATCATATTCACTCCTACTTAAATCAGGTACAAATTCTACAGAAAATGTTGGCACCAGTTGATTTTCTTCAATAAAACTTTCAATATCATCAATTGCGACCTCAATTTCTGGTAAAACACCGTTCCATTTTCTTTTTAATTCTACAGTTTTTTTTCCTCTTATCAAATAATCATTATGTTCCTTCCAATTAACATTTAAAATAAGTTCAATCCATTTTTCTTTTTTCCCATAACTATTGTAACCATATGCCCAAAAAATAATTGAATCAATTTTATGCAGAGATATTGCTTCTAAATATTTTTTATACTCATCCGAAGAATAACCCATTATTCGTTTAAAAGCAATTTTAAATTGATTTCGTATACATACATTTCTTGCAAAAGTCTCAGTTACTGTCTGTGTGATTGCCATGTTTTCTCCTCTGTTTAAAGCGTTTAGTATCTATATGATTCATCTTAGAAAGTTTAATCTGTATCAATTTTTTCTCAGCCATTTCCTTTAATTTTGTGAGAGAATAATTAATATCTTGATCTGATATTCTTATTTTACTCACAATATCACTACCAAAATAATTTCTCTTTGTTTCTACGTATTGATTCCAAATAGTCTCATCATATTGATGGGACTCTAAATCTGAGTAAAATGCTATTGGTACCCGGTTCATATGTTTTTCAATACATAAATTTTCAACATACTCTACCAACTCCTTACATTCATTTTCATCTAAATAATCAAAAAGGAAATACACCATTTTTACTCTTTCTTCAAAGTTTGGCTCCCAATAATAAAAATTCATTCGTCCATCCCGCCTCAATGGACTATATATCTTCGATAAATCATTCCCCGTCATAAAAATTGGTACTCTGAGAAATTCTCCGTCCTTTTCTTCTATATGTCTATCAGCCAAACTCATAAGTTCTCCAATAACCGTTTGAGTATTTACTGTATATTGATACATTTTCCCCCAATTTCCAAATGCAACATCCGCATCATCAATTACTATTGCTGCCATATTACCTTCTAAAGTCCTAACATGCTCACATGCCATCCTATATGTATCACGGATTAATTCTGCGGGTTCTCCGGCCTCTCTACTCTCAAATTGTCCAGCAGAAAGTGAAAACACTTTAACACCTAATCTTTTTAACACAAGTTTGCACTGGTAAGTTTTACCTTCACCTGGCGGTCCGTCTATTCCTAATATTAATGGAGCATCCTGAATATTTGCACATATTATACGCATAGCATGTAATACAATCTCTTTTTCAAATCTCTCAGGTATAATATCTTTCCATCCTGTCATTTAATCATCTCCCCTTAATTTTCTAAGTTTACTTTCTCCTCTACTGACAATTGCTTTTATAGAACTTTTATTTTCAATTACCGGGGAATCAATTACAATAGATTTTTCTTCTATTTCAAATAATTCATTTGCTTCATTATTTACTATTTGCTGAATGAAATCTTTTGTAATAACATTCCCATCTCCATTTATCTGAATTCCTCCTAAATTGCAATTGATTGTCACCTGAACATCCCCAAAAAAATTTATATTTTCTATTCTTATCACATCCGTTTGGCGTGATAAACTCTTTATTGAATTTTCAAATAGCTGTCTACTTTGATAAATAAACGCTTCTACATTGTCAATTTTAGTTTCTAAGTGCTGCAAATTATTTCTTAATTCTCTCTCAAACTGTGTTGTCGATAATTGCGTCCTTTTTTCCCTTTTCTCATTAATTCTATTATTATAATAATCGGAAATAAAACCACCAACTTTATCACACATAAGCATTATAATTTCTTTTGAAACTTTTATCTTTTCAAGCATACTGTTTACCCCCACTTTTGTATTTTCCTAATTATACCATACTCAAAGCGCAAGGAACAATATCTAGCACAAATGACATATGTATACTTTTATTTCTTCCCAATGCTCTCATAAATCCCCTCACTTTTTGAAATTTTGACCGCTATCAGACTCAACACTATACCACAATTTGCAGTAAATGCCATTCACAGAATGCAACAAGAAATCCTGATGAAAATTGTTCAGACCACCTAACATACATCCCATCTACTATTTTTATTCATTCCCAATTTATCCTTGCCTTTTATTCCTTATTGTTCCGTTTCGCCACATTTCGTTGCATAATCCTCGATTCACGAACACTTTCCTTTCCATTTTGTAATAAATCGTTTCATTATCTATGATTTTACTACCCGTAAAATATGCCCTCTACAGTCATTTCCACATGAAATATGATAAGAGCGCAGTAGGCAAAATATTACCTCTCTGCGCTCTTTAACATTTCACCAATTTCTTTCTCACATTTTCATATTTCTTCGTAGTCTGAATAATCGAAGTTTACAGAATCTCCAGTTATCCTCATATGCCTTTAAAATGGCCTGATTTTTTGCAAGCAACTCATATGTATTACTCAATGCAATAATTACTTTATTTTTATCCTTTCCAAAATAGTCCGGATTTTCTTTATCCAATATTTCTAACTTACGCACCAATTCTATAAAAGCATCTGCCACCTTTACATCCTCTTGGTGGATAGAAAAATAACTTTCCAGTTCTTTCAAACTGTTAATTAAATTATCCGCATTTTCCAAAGCATACGATTTAAAATCACCATTCATTATATTGTAATATTGTTCTGAATCCGGTTCTTCTTTCCCAAACCAAATATCCAGAATTTCCAGCATAATCATAACTTTCTTTAAAAAATACTTAATTTCATTCTCTGCATATCGGAATTCGGCTCCACTAAGTATTTCCTCCGTTCTCTGAAAATAGTTTATTAAAGTCTGTATTTCCGTACCCGCCTGAGTAAATTCCGAAAGCGGATACACTTCATTAATTTTCAATATCGTATCATGTAACTGTGATATCGTATCCATATTCTTATCAAAATATTTCGTAAATTCCGTATTATGCACGATACCTAAAACACTACATATAATACTACTATTTCCAAAAATAAGTCTTGTCTGCAATTTATTAGTATAATGTTCTATCATATTCCATTCTCTCTCATTAAAGATTCCAGTACCTCTGCTATCGTCAACGATTGCTTTTATTCTTTCCATGATTTTACTCAATCCCTGTACATACATATTGTAATTTCCGGAGATTATTGACATTATACCTACGACAACTTCAGCCTTATACCTTGGATTTTCAAAGGTATGTTTTTCTAGATAATTAAGTATTTTCTGCATTCTCTCATAATGAAAATTAATTCCCAAACATTCATTCACATATAAAAGCAAATTTCCTTCTTGGAGTGTATTCTTATCAAGTTCTTCCATAAGTATTTGATGCTCTGTCTTATCTGTATTAATGTCGAGAGCATATAATCTATACACTACCATTTCCACGACATTCTCTTTGTTTCCGAAACCTATAAGCCAAGCACAGAACCCACTGACAATGAATTCTACAATATAACTATTTTTCTTATCCCTCTTGAAAAAATACAGACTTCCAGCCTTTATCAATTCATCATACTCTTCATAGAGAAATGCTTTCAAAAAAGCAACCTCAAGTATAGTTTCAACCCAATTTTCCTGCGAATACTCATTACTACCAGCATCTTCATTTTGAAACCATATAATATCAGCCACATTCAGCATTCTTTTAATACTATCTAAATATCTTTTTACCTTTCTTGGATTTTTCATCCTACTCTGTAAACGCATCTCTGCATCCTGCAAATAATCCAAATGCTCCTCATTGATTCTTCTATCTTCATCTGATATCTTTTCTTTATTCTGGCTTTCTTTTATCTCTTTTATTTTATTCTGAATGCCTAATAAAAATTTTGATCCATTATTTTTAATATCCCTTTGGGATGCTTTTCCCCGTTCTTTTATGTAATCACTTTTTCCCATCCAAAAGGACTCTGTAAAATACAATTTCTCATATTTTTCGACAACTTCTTCAAACTCTGAGTCGCATAATTCAAACTGATGATTAACATATTTCTCAAGAAACTCTTTACTCATACGTTCACTTGTTAATCTATCATAATCTACCATAAATAATGTAATGCAGTTACTTAAACTGACACTTTCACGAATTACCTGAAAAAGCACTACTCTCATATCATCATCTATAATCCGATCCATATCATCCACGACAAAATAAATACGTTTTCCGGTTAACCCATAAAATATTTTCAGCTCCTTATTCATTGCAGCCTTAGTTTCCAAATAGTTGCTATCTTCTTCAATTTGAAATTTATCAATAATTTTGGCCATACCACTATATCCAGCATCATCTACAAAATCTCCGATTTTTTTAAAATATTTATCAATAACACCATTCGTCCCTATATAAACATTATTTCTTTTAAAAATATCTTGTATCTGTGATGCGAGATCCTTAAGTGCAGCTTTTACATCATATTCTATACTACACTCCACATTTACGAATTCTGCTTGACAAAGTTTTTCTTTTAAAGCATTTACGAAACTGGTTTTCCCACTTCCCCACTTTCCAGAAATGGCAACCGCGAAAGGCTCCTCTCGAGACTGCTCCAATTCTTTACACAAATTATCTAATTGACGTTTTCTGGATTCAAATAAATCCTCCATTCGGCTAACAGGATAATCCTCTGTCAGAAGGTCTATGTTTGCAGCATATCTAAGCGGATCCTTGACGCAACTATCTATAAAATCATTTGATGTTTTCAATGTAATATACCCTATTACTGATGCCACTAATTCAATAACTTCAAGTCGCCCCATTACAGCCAATAATAAAACCACGCATTCAATAATACCAATAAATATTATATTGGCTCTCTTTATAACTTCTGTGTAATTTTTACTATAACGAGTACATTCTATTATTTGTATTCCCGCTGTTAGTAGTACAGCACCAGAAAAAAGTAACATTGGCATGTGATTTACCGCAAATTTAAATTCCATTCCCGCTGCATTCAACCCGGTTCCAATAATTATTGCTATTGCAGTGTGTGCCAAGGCCTTACCATAAATTTCTTTATAATCTATCTTCCCGACTACTCGTAAAATTCTTCTGCTCATATATACAGAAATAACTATTGACAGTAAAATCCCTAATACCAGTACATAATTACGATTGTCAAAATACCAATTAAAAAGTTTCTGATTTTCCAGAATTTTTATCACATCTTTATCCATTTTGTTATTCTCCCATTTATTTGTACAACAACATAAAATCTATGTTATATTTTCTCACATCGTACAATATACTTCAATTCCAATCTACAATAAAATACAAAGTCCATTGACTATAACTCTTGCATGTATATATCCGCTTAATAGGACACCACTCCATATCCCATGATACAGGAATAATTAAGATCATAGTTGTTTTGCTTTACGGCATTTCCGGAATTTCCTTCCACCGTATAGACTCTGCCGCCCTCGCATTTCTCTACAATACCTACATGGTCGGACTTGCCATCTCCATCCCAATCAAAGAAAATAATCATCCCTGCGGTTGAGCTGCTGCCTGCAGCCTGCCATTTTCCTTTTCCTTGGAACCAGTCTACACCTTCCGTACTGAGAGAAAATCTTGGCACAGCACCACTCTCTATGAGGCCGCTCTGATCCGCGCACCATGAAACAAAGCAGGCGCACCAACTGACATGACTGTTAAATCCATACCACGACCAGAACTTGTCTCCGCCTACATTCCCTAACTGCGTCAGTGCTACAGATACGATCTGCTCGTTTCCGAATAGAGCTGCAAATGGATTTCCTCCGGAATAATAACGAAGCACATGGGGAACGTACTCCGGATCCCCATACCTTGCCCACCCATGGGAGGCTGCCTGCTGTTGGGAAAACAGCAGTGCATTGGCTTCGCTATATCCACCATAATGGCTTAGCGCCCAGGTTATGTACCCGTTTCCATAGTTATATCCCTGCAGCGACAGTTTCAGCTTGTCCATATCCTGCGGGCTGGTGCATCCAGCCTCCCGGACACAGTCCGCATAGTACTGCACTCCAACCTCTATGGAATATTCCGGATCTGCAATGGCTCCAGGGCTGTTTGGATACCGTGTATTGTAAGGACATTCACTGGACTGCATCGGATCCGTTCCATTCCCTCCGGATTCCTGCATCATGATCGCCTGGATCACAGGGACATATTCCGGGATACCATATTGGCTGGCATACTTTTGGATCGTTGCTGTATAGATATTGTTCGGGTGCAAAATAAATCGTCATTGTCTGTGCTATGTATCCTAGTATAGGTCACATTAATTAACAAACTGTTTAAATATATTTTCAGATATGGTATAATTGGAACATCGGAGGTTTCAATTATGCCTAATACAATTAAAACTATTTCTTTAACAGATGATGATAAATGTCACTTAAATAAACTGCTGGCTCAGAGTATTTTAGAGATTCGAATTTACCAACGTGCCAGGATTCTTTTGCTCAAATCTGATGGTATAACTAACGAAGCCATTGCTGACAAACTTGACATTGGAATCGGTGTGGTAAAACGTTGTCTTAAAAAATTCAGAGACAGCGGTATTGAAGCCGCTTTACACGACAAAAAAGGCCGTGGAAGAAAAGCGGAGATCTCAGATGATGATATCACCTGGGTAATCAGTAAAGCCTGCCAGAAACCGAAGGATTATGGCTATTCTGCTGAATTCTGGTATCCCATGAGCTTCAGAAAATTTATTAATTCCATTGCGGAAACAGAAGGTCATCCCCGTATGGCAACAGTAGCCGAAACAACACTTCGGAAGATCCTCAATAATGCAAGAATCAAGCCTTTTCAGGTTTCCTATTACTGCGAAAAACGCGATCCTGAGTTTGATGCTAAAATGCATGATGTTCTTGTTATCTACAAACAGATTGAAATGCAGTTTGACCAGGATGGGAAACTGATCCCTTTTGAGAAAGATGCTGTACATACACTGTCTTACGATGAAAAGCCCGGAATTCAGGCAATTGCCACCACAGGTGAAGACCGTCCGCCGATCCCTAATACAGATAAAAGCAGTGGTTATCAGAGAGACTATGAGTATGTCAGGCTGGGAACCCTCTCTCTGCTCGCAGCGATTGATCTGCTTACAGGAGAAGCAATTCCACTGGTAAGTGATACCCATAAAAGTTCTGACTTTGTAACTTTTTTAAAGAAACTTGATGCAAAATATCCAAAGGGTGATACCATTCGGCTCATACTGGATAATCACTCTGCACATACGTCCAGAGAAACGCAGGGATATCTGAATACGATTCCAGGACGGTTCGAGTTTGTATTTACACCCAAGCACGGCTCATGGTTAAACATGATTGAAGGCTTTTTCAGTAAAATGACAAAGCAAATGCTCGGTGGAATCCGTGTAGAAACCAGGAAAGAACTTGAGGATAGGATCTACCGATACTTTGAAGAAATCAACCAGGAACCTGTACCTTATAAATGGACCTATAAAATGGATACCATTGATCTTTCAAAAGAAGACATTGATTCTATAGTTTATGAAGTTGTAAACGCAAAAGCTGCTTCAGCAGAAAACAAAGACAAAAAGGCGCCTGAACCAATTTCACGAAAGAAAAAGACTGCCCAGAATTAGCATAAAAACGCTACTTTGAAACAGGCTTCTAATTTGCGTGGATTATACTAGGAACTCAGGATATTCCATTTCCGTTAAAACCACACCTGCCTTAAATTCTGGCTTTGGCTTATAATCAACCACCAGCTTTTTAAGTCTCTCCGGTTCATTTTTGTAATCTTCAAAATACATGGGATCTCCAAATTGAATCCGTTTTGGACATTTAATCTTAAATTTTTCTTTTCTCACTCTAGCGCCTCCTTTTTGTCTCATTGTTCCATTTTGCCACAATCTGTTGCATAACCCCCGACTCCCGAACATTTTCTTCGCCATTTCACAGTAAACAAACGAAACCTATTCCATTTATCTCAAAAAGAAATAGCCGGAAAATCCAGCTATTCCTTAATATATATCATAATAGGTTCTTCTAATTTCATATATTAAGCACAACATGAATACAAATTCCACAAATTTGCTTCAACAGAAAAATCTTTGCGGTATATAAACTTTGTCCAGAATAGCACCTGATGTCCTTCACACCTCAAATTTCTCATTATCCGGCATACATAATTTCCCCTTACTCTATTAGTGGATGCGTATTGAATATGTTAATTGTCATTTCCAAATCCTGCTGATTATGATAGTATAGAATTATCTTATCTATGCCCGGAGGAACAGTATGGAGAAAATATTATTTTGTAACCTTGATTTATTGAAAAGAACTTTTGATGGAAATGATAATCCGATTCTTCACAGAACACGTAATCAATTTTTAAATTATGCGCAAGAACTATGTTCTGATGAAGAAAATCATATATACTTCATTAGTCGTGATCAAAAATTACTTGATTCTGCTGAAGATTATTTTGTTAAAAAACAAGGTTATTCAAACTTTAAATTCCGGTTGCGTGAAAGGGCACGAGATTTTGTCATGCAACATCGCCATCATAATAATCTATTTGTATTTATAGGCGGCAAAGAAGTAGACTTTCATATGGCTGTACATACACGATCTCTGTTTATTGTTCCGACTTGGATACCAATGGAAGAGAAAGCCGAATTTTACGGTGTACATGTTGATACACCAGAACAACTCTTTAAATTTATACGCACATTGAACAATCATGAAAATTGGTATGCACAAGTTAAAATAGAACCCAATGTGACCGCTTTATCACTCATGGATGGCAGATATAAATATAAAGCTAAAACAGAAAATGAACGTGATATGGTCGAACATTTTGAACAATTACTAAAATTGGGTCAAAGCCGAAATTATTACGATATTCTTTTATATCATTTTCTAGCCGGAATGACAAACAGCAATCTATTTGATGATATTGAGTTGTTTGGAATGATACCTTCCTCTGATTGTTCGTTAAATAGCGATATCTTTGGCTTTATGCGGCAAACAAGAATTATAAAGGGCAAACATATTCCTCGTAATTTAACATACGGAGAAAATTTGCTGTTAAGAAAGCTTCCAAAGCAAAAAGCTCACTTATCTTATTCAACGGATCAGCGCGCTGCAATGGGGGCCAAAGAAGAATTTAGAACTCTTTGTATTAATCCTGATTTTAAAAATAAAATAAACACTTTACGGAAATCGGGAAAATTTAATGTCTGTATCTTTGATGATTATATGACACACGGAAACTCTTTTAATGCTGTACGAAACCTACTGAAACAATTAGGGGCCAACCAAATTATCTTTGTTTCTTTAGGAAATTTCGGAAAACCTTTTCAAAAAAAGGATTATGCAATAAATGGGGATGTCTACGATATTGGTTATACCTATAGCCCGATAAATTCCAGTATTAAATCTCTTATTTATAATGATATGGCTAAAGATGAAATTTCTGAATTATATGATATCTTCAATTCATAATATTAGATAGGAAGTATTAATTGTGGAAAAATATTATATTGCTCTATATAAATTAGGCATTAAAAACGAATTACTACTAAAGACAATAACTGAATATGACTCTGATTTTATAGTCCGTTTATTTGAAGGGAATACTAATATTTTTCTTACTAACATGGAATGGTTACAGTACAGAGAAATATTTGAGGATCATTCCATACTCAATAATGCGTTAGAAGCGGCTGAAAACATTTTAAAGATTAACAAACAAAATGAAATTCATACAGCGATATATTCAACAATTAACTATCCTCGTAATTTGATGAACATGGCTAATCCTCCTGCTATTATATATTATAAAGGAGCAAATCCAAATGAGGGTTTTGAAAAAGCTATTGCCTGTATTGGAACAAGAAAACCTACACGCTTTGGATTTAATGCTATTAATTATTTGGTTCCGCAATGGGTAAATGAAGGATTTGCAATTATATCGGGGTTAGCTGCTGGAGTGGACAGACTAGCACATATCGCTTGTCTGGCAGAAGATGGGAAAACAATTGCGGTTCTCGCTCATGGTCTCGACATCGTCTATCCTGCCTCTAATAGAAAATTGGCTGAAAAAATATTATTATGTAATGGTTCACTACTTTCTGAATACCCTGTTGGTACAAAACCGGATAAGTTCCGGTTTGTTAATAGAAATCGCCTTATTGTCGGTCTTTCTAAAGTAACCGTTGCGATGGAATGTGAAGAAAAGGGAGGCTCCATGCACACAGTTGAGTTCGCCCAAAAGCAAAACTGTCCTATTTTTTGTCCTGATCCAGGCGATAATGTAAAAGAGGCTCAATCTGGATTAAAATATATACTAGCTAACAATATTGGTACTATAATAAAAAATGGCTTAGACTACCAAAATGTTATTATATCGGCAGGCTATAATATTGAAAAGCCTTCAATGAAAGCCCAATATATTAAAGAGCAGTATTTAAGAGCTTTAATCGCCGGAATAGAGGATGATTTCATAATTAAATCGGTTTTTGACAAAATAGGGTTGGATTTTAATTCTGATTGTTCCTGCCTTATTAATTTAAATAACTATCTGTTGGATTTTATTCAAAATACAGGTTATCCTATCCAAACAATTATTGATTTATTCATAGAAAGCATCATTTCAACATACGCTCCAACTGAGAAAGAGAGTTAAGAGCCCTCTTTCTCTTTCCGACTGAAGAAGCTGCCGTCTCTATCCTTTGGTATATAAGCAAAGATCCAATTTATGCTAATCCTTTGACTACTATTTTACTACTTATATCAACTTTAAATCTGCAATACAAATACAAATTCCATAAATTTGCTATAATTGAAAATCTTTTCTGTTGAAACTATGCCGCTTTTTTCAAATACTAATTGTTTTCTTCATAATTAAATGAAAACCTACAGTGTGGATAATTACTACATCCAAAAAACTCCCCATATTTGCTATGCCTTATAACCAAGTCGCTACCACATTGCGGACAAATCCCTTGACCTACTAATTCATAAATTTCCTCTTCCCTTTTTTCTTTAAAATCCTGTACTCTCTTTTCGAACGGAATTTCAAAATCTGCTATGTGTGCTATGTAATTTTTCCCAGAACATAAAATTTTTCTTTCTTGCTCCACGTCATTTTTCCATACACTTTTATAAGCTATGAAATAATCACAATCCTGACAATCATACAAAAAATTCGCATATGGTTTTTGCCGCCATACTCTTTTACCTATAGGACAATTGTCAACGTGCAAAGCATAATTTCTAGATATAACTGGTTTTACTTCAGAAACTGACAAAAATTTCTTATAGGTTTCTTCCCTCTTTCCATTATATATCCACGATTTGTATTCATTCTTATTAATCAATATCTCTTGTAAATCCTGTTCAGAAATATCCCTATCAATTTTGCTTAAATCAATTTCAATTGTAGGAACTCCTAAAGCTTTAATTCTTTTCTTCTTTTCTAAATCTATTTCATGAGTAACAAAAATTTCTACTATTATCTTTCCTATATCCGTTATTAACAAAATATCCGGTATTATATTATCCAACTTTTTTTCCAAAATAACCTCTGAAACTCTTAATACTTTTTCAGGTTCTATTAATTCTTTTTTTCCGGTTTCCGGAAATGTCAAATAAAGTGCAGGTACTTGTATTATACCATTTTCAGAAATTACTTTTTTTGCTGCTAAATGCAAGGATGTTTGATATCCAAATTCACATTCGACAGTGCTTTTATGGGCAAAATGATGTATTACTTTATCTCCTTTTCTTGCTATTAAAGTTTCTCCACATGCGGGACATTTGCACCCACACTGTAGACCGCTTTCCACTTCCGATATATGAACTAAACTGTTATCCTTTAATGCATATGTTAAGTTTAAAGTTTTCATCTCTGTATCCTTTGTTTTTGCAATCCTTCTCTATTACTTTTCTTCCAAAAATCCCTATTGTTTTATTATTCAAATGTAATAGTGCGATAATTTTTGAATATTACGGTGTGGCAGGTTTTCCGTAAACAGCCATATATGATAATTTACAGTTACCCAAATATCTTTAATTATTACTGCTTCCCCAATTTGGTTTTATATGAAAATGTATAATTGAGGAAGAACCTCACTCTTCAGACAGGTGCCTCAAAGGAGCCCGGAATAATCAAATTACCATATCTCTTCTATTAGATCTATTTGATTATATCACATTTCAACTATTTTTCATTCAAACCACAAAACTTTAAATTGTCTTAAGATATTGCAACTATAAGGAATTCTCTTTTCTCAATAAAAGTCAGCGCTCACGTAATTCCAAGTACTGACTTTCCAAATATAATATTTAATATTTAAACCCAAAGAATCTATGTGCATCATTATGCTCCCTGTCAAATTCAGCAACAACCATTCCTTGACTTTTTAAAAATTTCAAGTCCTTTGTATCTATTTCCGATTTATTTAATGTAATAAAATACTGACCCGTACCTTTACTTTTTAAATACTCATCCACATATTTTATTACTTTCGCTTTAGCGTCTGGATTAGGTTTACAATAGGAGCCATCATGTATGAGGAATTGACATCCCGCATTTAAATCAACCCTATTTAGAAAAAGTGATAAATCGAACATATTAATTTTCATATACAAACGTCCATGCGAGTTTTCATCTGCAATCTGACATGCAATTTTTACTCTACCTGTAGCAGAACTCTTTTTAACATCATTCTCATAATAGTAAGTTAAATCTCCGCTTTCCTCATAAGCAGTTTCAGTCAATGTTTTAAAATGATTCTGGATATTTATTATATTATCCTCGTATTGATTATAATCCCGCTCATATTGAAGTGTTCTTTCTAATATCTCTTTTCCCTTTTCATTCAAGTCTTTTGTTAATTTATTAATTTCATTGTACTTATCAATCTTCATTTTAACATCTGCTAATTTTTGATATTCGATATTTAATTGTTCATTAATATTATGTATATCATCCACTAACTGTGTATTCTGAAATATTCTAGTACTCTCAGAAATTATATTTTGTAAACTTTTCTTTTCGTTTTGCAATTTTTCAAGTTCTTCTTCGAGCTTTCTTATTCGATTTTGAAAATAATTTCCTCTATTTTCAAGCATATATGAAAAAAACTTTTCCATATCCTCATAATTCTTTTTCAAATCATCCGGAAAATATTTCAATATCTGCTCATAATATGTCTGCAAATTTACTAACTCACGCATTTTTTTGTGTCGCTGTTCCAATCCCTCAACACTTTGCTCAAACTGTCTTTTACTATATTCTTTCTTAAAAATTTGTGCTTCTATTTTTTTTAGTTTCTTTTTTGCTGAAATATATTTTTCTTCATCATAATCAATCTTATCACTTACATTAACAGAATCTAACATATTTTTCATTCTATTAATTTCTGATTCCAATTTGATTTTGTCATTTTTTAGTTTAGTTATATCTTTTGCAAGCGTTTTTATAATTTTAATTTCATTTTGTAATAATGCCTGCTCATTTTTCAACTTATTTATTTCTGTCTCATAATAAATCGGCAAGAGTGATAAAAAGTTTAAGCATTGACTACTCTTGATTGCCTTTCTTCTGCTTAAGGTAATACCACTAAATCCTTGCTTTTCATCCCGAATTAAATATTCTCGTATCGACTGAAACGAGGGAGCATCTTCATAATTTAAGTTTTCAAAAACATACTCTTGTATTTTTTTACGATAACTTTCCAGATCATACATATTCCATCCATTTAAATCCATTATTACATTTTCTGAAATATATCCATTCTCATCATCGATTATTTGTCTTGCTAAATATTGTACTTTACCATCAACTTCAATTTTAAGAACTATTAAAATATCTCTTTTTGCCAGTTCTTCTTTGTGTTGAAAATCTTCTGGCATTTTTTCTCCTAACAACATACGAATGGCATCTACCATTGCAGTTTTTCCTACACCATTAGAATCTTTTTTTGCCACACCTAATATTACGTTTAATCCGGAAGTATTAAATACATATTTACTAATAACTTTTTTCTCTTTTAACGAAATAACATAAAGTTCTTTCAAAATCATATCAATTTACCACCAATTTAATTTTTTTATTGTCTATTTCAATTTTACCTATCCCAAAAAGAAAAAGCATTGCCAAGTAGATACTTGTTTCAATATTTACACTTATTTCTGGAAAAAACTTTTTTTCATATAACTCTACCAATTTTCCAAAATCTTTATCGCTGCCTTTTAGCAACTCAATAATATTATTGGAAATAAACAAGATATTCTCATCAACTGATGAATATTTATTAACTTTAAAATAGTCCATTATTCCTCCTAGATTGCATCGTTAAAAATATCACATTCATAAATTGACCAATATACTAATATTTTAAAGTATGCTTTTAATGTTGTATTAGAATAATTAAACTCATCCTTATAGGTCTGAAAAATATTTTCAACGATCAATTCTATTATTTCATTTCCATCTATAGCCTTTTTCCATACCTTGTTATATTCAGAAATAACTATATTAGGAATGCTTTCACGTTCTATTTGTGTCAAAAGTGTACTTTCCATAATCTCATCAATCACTGGAAAATATCTGCATAATGAATGGTATTGTTTCTCAACACTTTTATTACATTTCATATTTGAGAATTTTTCAAACACATCTTTTGGATCTATATTAGTGTCTGATATTCCTTTATGATTCAACTTTTCATGAAATTTCATCATGAATCTTCGAAACTCATCCTCATCTACATCTTCATCCTCTACATATACGTCTAAATCCTTTTTAAATCTGTCAAGAGAAATTTCCAATTCCCCTGAAGTAGCTCTCCGACCGTCTATTCCTCCAGTAGTCCAACATTCTTCACTTGTGAGCCATTTGTAGGATGTTAATTTCCCTTTTTTAGTAAACATATCTAATTCCCCTATTATAAATGTAACTGTTGCATAGCTGTCAACTCTACCACTTCCACATTGATATGTTGGAATTATCCTACCGCCACTTAAGTCATAATCATATGCCCCCTTATGCAAATGACCACACAAATAGAAATCAATATTAAAATCATTAAAATTATTCCATATTTTTTCTTGATTGCCACTCATAAAACAAGAAATAGGGTGATGACCAATCGCTATATTAACACAATTCTCCTGATCTTTAAGTTTCTTTATTTCATCGTAAAATGAATCTTTTTCCAAAATTAATTTTCCATCATCTTCATCTGTACCAGCAGTAAAAGCTGTATTCATTAAAAATATATTATACCTTCCCTTTTCTACCAGACGATATATGTAGTTGCTATTTTCACCTTTTACTTTCTTATAAAACGTCTTATATTTTTTGAAATCTTTTTGTAATTGTTCTATCGTTTCTTTCTCGAATTTAAACTGCTCTGTTCTCATCCCTTGTAACGACACACTTCTTACTTGGGTTCTTTTTAAATCATGATTTCCAGGCACTATAAACAACTCATCAATACTAATGCCTGAAACATTTACTAACGACTCAATAAATTTTTTCAAATTCGCATCGTATCCGCCACCTTGATACGCCAAATCACCTGAAAGCACAACAAAGTCCACTTTATTATTTTCAAATACTTCTTTCAGTTTATCAATAATGCTGTCCCGCATTCTCTTAATTTCATAATCTTCCCCGTTAGAAAAATGTATATCTGACAAATGTAGCCATCTCAATGTATTCATAACGCCCTCCAGAAATGTTTCTAAATTACATTATAATATTCTTTTACTTCTTTGAATACATTTTTTGACAAATTATTCTCAGATATTTTTCATTTCAGGAACTAATGAAATTCCCCCAGCAGAGCTGTGGGGGAATTAGGCCCTTTTTTTATTAAAAATTTAGGACTCTGTCAGGTTTGACATTGAAAGCTCAATTTTAAACCTATAATATGAATACAAATTCCACAAATTTGCTTTAACGGAAAAATCTTTGCGATATATAAACTTCGTCCAGAATGGTATTTGATGTCCTTCACACCATCTATAGATATCTTTCATTATCATCTGTTCTCCACTTTGTATTCGCTCAATGAGAATGTTTTTCTTATATTCATCCAATCCAACCCTAAATATTAAGTAGAATAAGACGTTATAGTACCCAACTAGGATAACTTCTCTACCATCTTCTTTTCTCTCATACGCCATGCACACTTTCCGCCTTTCCTTGTATTTATCGTACCATTTATCCACATATTCCTACGCCATACACCTTATACCCACCCCATATTAGGGGGTTAATATTCCGACCAGAATCAAAATCACCTCCACGACCCCGATTCCTTTTTCTTCTTTCATAAATTCCAAAAATCTTCTTATCTTCTTCATATACCTTCTCCTCCTGTAACTTCATACATTCTTATAACTGCATGGATAAAAATGCCGGAACAATCACGATGACAAGTACAATTGCAAGCATTCCAAACATTGGCGCAAGAAGTTTTGTTCCGGCCTCCTCACCCAATCGCTTCGCTCTGCTTTTTCTATTCTCAAATGCCTGATCCGATTCATTTCGCAGCAAATCTGTCATCCCTTTTGTTCCTTTTTTCAGATTCTGTGCAAGCAATGCCCCGAATTTCATATACACCGAGATTCCACACCGCTTACCAAATCTTTCATACGCCTCCGCCTCTGTGATTCCGCTTTGCATTTCATTGCAGGTGTATCGCATCTCTTCATACGCTGCCCGCTCTCCGGTACATATCTTCTGCTCTTCATAATTTTTCACAATCCTTTCCCACACGTTTTTCGTTGTCATTCCTGTACTTAAAAGAAGTGCAAATTTATTAATAATCTCAGGATAATCTGTAAGCATTTGTTCTTTACGTGCCTTTCTTGCTTTTTGTTCATTCTGTTTTTTCAATGCAATCATAAGCACAGCACTCACCCCGCCAAGTACAAGTACATAATAGCCTCTTGCTTCCACTTTCTTTTTCCAGTGAATTGGTTGTCCGTTTATTTTTTTCGGAAGCGAAAATACTTTTTCAGTCTTTGTTGTTTTTTCTTTTTCTTCCACCAATTGCAAAACATCCGACAGTAATTTTTCTTCTTTGCTCTTCGACTCCGGATATACCATTGCATTTGTCACGTACAAAGCCTCCTCTCCACCATACGTAAGCTTTCCGGTAAGCTCTACCAGCGTTCCCTCTGCTTTTGTCTTTTCTGTCTGAATCTCTCCTTGCACATTCATCACTTCATAATGATCCAGCTCCCACTGAATCTGCACCGGATAATCTTTCCACTCCGTAAGCAGATTCAGGTCTTTCTCCACACGGTCAAGGCTTTTATTTTCACCTAAAATAACCTCATCCATTTTCTCCATCACTCGTTTGAAAATTTTTTTGGTCTCCTGTGATGTATACCTTTGTTCTTCCACATCTATCGTAACTTCTTTTTCTTTCAATGTCTGTCCGATCGTGATCTCATAAGTCTCTCGTCTGCTTCCGCCGCCATAGACATTCCGCTCGATTTCTCCTGAATCTTTTTCTTGTCTGTCCAGCCAAAAGAGTCCGAGTGCAATCGTATTTGCACAAAACAAAATCAATAAAATCTGCCTTCCTGTCTTTTCCTCACACCACACAAAAATTTTTCGTTTCTGCTTCTGAAGCACTAAAAAAAGTAATACCACATATCCGATAATACATATGATCATGATCTACACCTCAATTTCTACAATTCGTTTTCCAATCTCATATGCAATGACATATCCTAAAAAACAAATTGTCATAATTACAACTCCGGCTGCATTGCCATACAAGACTCCCATAAACTCCGGAAAACTGAACTTCATATAGCAGATCATCCCGAATGGTATCGCCGACATAACTTTAAATTCCAGCTTTTTAGAGGCAATAATCGTTCCAATCTCTCTTCTTATATCTGCCTTCTCCGACATCTGCTGTACCGTATTGCGAATAATCGCAATCATATCGCCGCCGCTTCTTTTTGCCATTACAAATACTGTCACAAACGTCTGAACATCCTCCTCGCCAGTCCGTTGTGAAAACTCCTGAAGCACTTTCTCCATTGTTACATTCACATCCAGTTGTCGAACCATATACCGGAATTCCCGCACGATCAGCTCATCTTTCTTATATATGATCTGCAGATCTTTTAATGCCTCACGCATTGCATTTTCGACTGAGTATCCTACGTTTAATGCTGTCGCCAAAGACTGTACTGCCTCCTTAAACTGTAGCTGAAACACATTTTTTCTTTTTTCTATCCACTGTTTTTCCCATGATTTTAAAAAATAGACTAAATAAGGTGCCAATAGAATTGCACATAGACATGTCCCATAGAATAAATACGAAAACATTAAAATTACAAAACTGCCTGTTAATACCGCCAACAGATAATCACGTCTGCGAATGTCCTGCTGCCAATAATTTTTCTTTCTTTTGTATCTCATGTAATTTTACCCATTCTCCTTTGATTTTCCCTCCAATCATCTCCGTCTCCTGAAACTCATACAACGTCTGAAGCTGGATCTTCCCGTCCTCATACCCTAATACCTCAACAATCTGTAAAAGCTTTCTGCTTCTGTCTCTCAGTCTTCCAAGGTGTATAATAATATCAATTGCTGAGGCAATCTGTCTCTGAATTGCCGTAAGCGGAATGTCCATTCCCATCAGAACCATTGTCTCTAATCGGCTGAGCATATCCTCCGGACTGTTCGAATGCCCGCTGCTCGCTCCGCAATGTCCGGTATTCAGACTCTGCAGCATGTCGATCGCCTCACTTCCGCGCACTTCACCGACAATAATTCTCGTTGGGCGCATTCGAAGCGCCGATTTGATTAAATCGCGAATCGAAATCTCTCCTGTTCCTTCCACATTTGCATTTCTCGCCTCAAGACGAACCAGATTCGGAACATTTTTGATTCTCAGCTCTGCATTGTCCTCAATCGTAATTATCCTCTCATCTTTTGGGATGAAGTCCGACAATGCATTTAAAAAAGTGGTTTTCCCAGAACCTGTTCCACCGCTGATAAAAATATTGTATTTTGCTTCCATCAGCCGCTTTAAAAATGGCACAAGCTCCGGTCCGACTGCCTCCCACTGTACAAGCTGCTCCATTGTGATATTCTCTTTCGGAAATTTTCGAATTGTCACAATCGGACCATTTAACGCAACCGGATAAAGTACCACATTGACTCTGGAACCATCCGGAAGCCTTGCATCCACAATCGGTGAAGCTTCGTTTACAATCCGGTTTGAACCCGCTACAATCTGCTGAATCACATCTTCCAGTTTTGTCCTTGTGATAAATCTCTTTTCAAGTTCCAAAATCTTTCCCTGCTTCTCCACAAAAATATGATCAGTTCCATTGATCATAATCTCCGTAATTTCATCATCTTCAATCAGTTCCTGCAAAATATCAAGCTTTCGGAATGTATTGAACAGTTCCTTTCCAAGACCTGATTTTTGTTTCAATGGTATATAGGACTCTTTTCCCTTTTCTTCTAAAGTCCGGTGTATGATCTCTACAAGTTCGTCATCTTCCACTTCCTTCGACAGATCCAGCTCCGCCAGAATTTTCTCATATAATTCTTCCATCTGAATCATAGACGTTCCTCCTTCACAAGCCTCCTTACCGCATTTTCAATATCCTGTGGGACAATAAACGAATATGTTTTTTCTGACAGTCTCTCCAACTGCAGTGTCTGCAGATTCTCCTCATACTGCCGCAGTTTTCCCTGTGAGATACTATCCTCTAAAATTGGCATATAAATCCTGTCACACAAATCCAGCATCTGAAAAAGTCCCTGCACACATTCGCCGACATCCAAAAGAATCACCTCATAGACGCTGTCCTCCACAATCTGTTTCAGCAAAACTTCCCATTCTTCCCAAAGTACCTCCTTCAAATCAAGACTTACCGGCATCGGCGGAATATAATCCAATTCATCCATTTTCCTGACCAGCATTCCAAGCCGAAGTCCAAAATTACTGTTCTCCTGTCTTGTATAATACAGGACGTCTCCAAGATTTCCACCGTCTGCCTGTGTAAATATTCCGCCATATCCGAAATATTCTTCCAGATTCAAATACAGCACTTTTTTACATCTCGCCAGTTCTTTTCCAAACGCCACTGCAAAGCTTGTCTTTCCCGCTCTGTGGATAGGCGAGTATACCGCCAGCATTTTAACCGATTCCTTTTTCACACTTCGCATCATATTTTCTTTTGTTCTCTCAAAATATGTCTCCAGAATCTCTGACAATATCTGATCCACGCACTGATACTTGTAAACACACTTTTCATCCTGAGACACATTCTGAAAATTACCTGTCGTCAGCACAAAAATCTGTTCTGCCTCCACTCCTTTTCGCTCTTTCTTCGCACAGGTTTCATCTATGACCAAGATATGAATATTTTTATCCCGCGAAAGTATCTTTACATTTTCCCAGGTACTGCATACATATACCCTCACCGCAAATTCTTTTCGCTCCATAATATTTTCCATTAATTTCTCGGCATATTTGACTTCCTGATCGCATATTACAATATTCTTCTCACTCAAATACTCCCTCCTTCGTATTTTATTTTTCAACTTTGGATTTCTCGCCGGAATCGGCTTTTGATCTTTGAAAATTTAAGATTAACTAACTTGTACATTGCATTATAAACGCCTTTTTCTCTCTTGTCCATATCATTTTTTCAAATATTTTATTTTTGTGCAACCTCTATAAAATTTTGTACGCCAATATCCCGTAAAGCATCGCAACCCCTGGCACTCCAAGGATTCCGGATGTCAAAAAGGAAATTCCGTTTAATCCTACTCTCAGAGAGATCCCCCTATATTCCAGATACTGATTGACAAAAAAAATGAGTCCCATACCGACTACTGCTCTGACAATAAAGTTAATAAGAAAACTGGTTTTCGGCTCTTCCTGCATTATATTTTTCCCCCTGCTTTTTGTTACAGAATATGTGCAAGCTCCTCGTTTTATTCCGATTTTTCCTTTGCAAATATGGTATTTTATTCTATTTTTTGTCTATACTAGATAAAAGAGACTATTTACAAGAATGAGGGGTGTCATATGAAACTATTCCAAAAGAACTGCCAAAGAGAAACATCCGAATACAATATACACGAAGAAATCGAAAAGGTAAAAGCACAGATGGACGCCGCATATTCCAATTTTCAAAATGCCGTCGACCCAGATTTGATTGACTGCTGCATTTTTGAAAGCAATGCTGCATGGAAAAAATATCGTTTTTTATTGAGACAGGCTAAAGGGCAACGTTCCTGACACTAAAATACGGGGGCTTAAAAAAGTCCCCGTTCCATACTCTGTTACAAAACAATCTTTATCTCACGTCCTGTGCGATGATATTGGTAATACCGTACTCCTGCCGCATCCATCATGCGTTTTGATGCGATCACAGACGGTGTGTCTGCATATTTATCGCAGTCATATATCACCTCTCGTATTCCACTTTGAATGATTGCTTTCGCACATTCATTACACGGAAACAGTGAGACATAAAGCTTCGCTCCTGCAAGACTTCCACCGCTGTAGTTCAAAATCGCATTCAGCTCACTGTGGGTTGAGTACAAATATTTTGTCTCCAGCGGATCATCGCCTTCCCTTTCCCAAGGGAACTCATCGTCCGAGCACCCGATCGGGAAACCATTATACCCCATAGAAAGTATCTTATTATCCTGACTGACAATGCAACACCCTACCTGTGTACTTGGGTCCTTGGATCTCATACTAGAGAGCATCGCAACTCCCATAAAATATTCGTCCCATGAAATATAATCTTTTCTCTTCTCAGTCATGACAACACACCTCCACATGAACTATTTTGTACCAAAAATACGATCTCCTGCATCTCCCAATCCCGGAACAATATATCCGTGATCGTTCAATTTTTCATCCAATGCAGCAATATAAATATCTACATCCGGATGTTCTTTCTGCAGACGTTCCACACCTTCCGGTGACGCAATGATACACATGAAGTGAATGTTTTTGACACCTTTTTCTTTTAGCATCTGAATTGCCGCAACACAGGAACCTCCTGTTGCAAGCATCGGATCTACCACGTACACTTCTCTTTCATTACAGTCTGACGGAAGTTTGCAGTAATATTCTACAGGCTCCAATGTCTCCGGATCACGATACAGACCGATATGTCCTACTTTTGCAGCCGGAATCATTGCAAGCATACCTTCTACCATACCAAGTCCTGCACGCAAAATCGGTACGACAGCAAGTTTTTTCCCTGCCAGTTCTTTGACAGTCGTCTCACAAATCGGTGTTTTGATCTTGACATCCTGGAGCTTCAAGTTTCTTGTAGATTCATAACACATCAACATTGCAATCTCACTGATCATCTGACGAAAATCCTTTGATCCAACCTCTTCTCTTCTAATAATCCCTACTTTATGCTGGATCAGCGGATGATCCATAACGTATACTTTTGACATACTCTTTCTCCTTGTTCTTGTTCTTTATTCTTCAATCATCGAAATGCGTCGTACATGACGCTCATCTCCGGAAAACGGAGTCTTCAAAAAGGTATCCACAATCTTCACTGCAAGTTCCGGACCTAATACACGTCCCCCCAATGCAATGATGTTTGCGTCATTGTGAAGTCTTGTAGCTTCCGCAGAAAAGCAGTCAGAACAAAGTGCACAACGGATTCCTTTCATCTTATTCGCAGCGATGGAAATACCAATTCCGGTTCCGCAAATCAAAATTCCTTTTTCACACTCGCCATCCAAAACAGCCTGTCCCACTTTTCTCGCATAAATTGGATAATCTACCGATTCTCCATTGCAGCCGAAGTCTTTATATGCAAGCCCTTCTCGTTCTAAATATTTTATAATCTCCAATTTCAAATCATATCCACCATGATCACATCCAATTGCTATCATTCTTTTTTTGCCTCCTTATTTAGTTTCTCTGCTAATTTTAAAATCAACTCTTTTAACAGTTCAAAATTCTCTCCATATGCCACCAAAGGCTGCCCATGTGTAGAGAGAACCTGTCTGTCATCTTCAATGTACTCATTCAATGTAAATACATTCTTTACATTTTCGTATTCCGATACAATCTTCCATTTGTACGGTTCTTCCAATGTAAGCACCAATGTATCGTCATCCAAATCTTTTTCACTAAACGGCGTTGCCTCATGTGACTCCAAGGTCATCTGCTGGCTTTTCATGATTGCCTCTGCCTTTTGGTTCGCCGGCTCAGGAAACAAGACGATCATTCCTCGAGAATCCACTTCATATTCCTGTAAAAGTGGCTGATTGCGCAAGATCTCTGCCGCCATCGGTCCCCTGCAATTGTCACTGTTACTTACAAACAGAATCCTTCTGTATTTCTGAAGCTTCGTAATCTCTTCCGCCTCTATGATCTGATGACCCGCAGCTTTGATAAGTCTGTTCATAATCGCATTCCCGATTCCTTCCACGGCAAATGCCTCACTAAAAATATATGCCACCTCTTCATCATCAAATTCACGAAGCACTTTATAAAGATTTTTAGCAATGGAATTCTCGTTTGCTCTTGTCCCAATACTTTTTACGATTCCATTCGTATATAAATCCGCTGTTTCGCTTGTCGCAATGATTCCCACCTGATTTCCCCTGCGCATCTGTTCATATGCAAGCTGACGAATAGCTTTCACTGCTTCTAACGGCGCACCATTCACAATCACAAGCTGAGCTTTTGGTGCATAGTGACGGTATTTCATTCCAGGAGCTTTCGGTGCCGCATCGCTCGTCTCAGACAATGTTGTCCTGTCCACAGCAACTTCACCTATGACTTCCTCTAACATCTCCTTCGTGATTGCTCCGGGTCTGAGGATCATAGGAGGTTCCACAGTCATATCAACGATCGTTGACTCTACTCCTATTTCCACATTGCCCCCATCGATGATCATATCGATCTTTCCATCAAGGTCTTCCGCAACATGTTCCGCACTCGTAGGGCTTGGGCGTCCGGAAGTATTGGCACTCGGGGCTGAAATATAACCTCCTCCCGCCCGAATCAGTGCCCTTGCAATCTCGTCCTCCGGCATTCTCACCGCCACCGTCTGCAGCCCGCCGGTTGTTCCAAGCGGAACTACTCCACTCTTTTCAAATATAAGTGTCAGTGGCCCAGGCCAAAATTTTTCTACGATACTTTTTGCTTTTTCCGGTATAAATTCTACAATCTCATCCAATGCCTGAATATCTGCAATGTGAACAATCAATGGATTATCTGACGGACGTCCCTTTGCTTCATAAGTCTTCCTTGCAGCTTCCTCATTCAGTGCATTGGCTCCTAATCCATACACCGTCTCCGTTGGAAACGCCACAAGTCCTCCTTTTTCAAGTATCTCACCTGCTTCTGCAATGATCTCTGTATCAAGTTGATTTTTGTCGATTTTTTTAATTATTGTTTTCATAACTTTTATTATATCATCATTATGTACACTTAGTCTAGCCATTTTATAATCCCTGCACAAATTGCTTCCGCCACTTTATCCTGATACTCCTCATTTTTTAATTTTTCTGCCTCCTGGGCATTACTCAAAAATCCGCATTCTACAATGATCGTCGGCACTTCTGTTCTCTTTAACATATAATATGTACTGTTTTCTTTCGCCTGTCTTTTGTTGTTTGTATCCAGCGCCTTCAATGCCTCCTGCATGACAGTTGCAGCACGTTCCCCTTCTTTGGAATGTGTATAATAAAATACCTGCGCTCCTTTTATGCTCTCTTCATGATAGCTGTTTTGGTGAATGCTGACCGCAATATCAGGCTTCGTCTCATTGATAAGGGCAACTCTTTTTTTCATATCTGCAATTTTTTTATTTGATTTACTTTCATTATAAAATCCGTCGTCATCTTCTCTCGTCATCACCACATGTATCCCTTGCTCAATCAGCCTTTTCTGTACTTTTTTAGAAATCTTGAGATTCACATCTTTCTCCAGCACATTATTGATTCCTATTTTACCGGGATCTTCTGAACCGTGTCCGGCATCTAATACAACCGTCTTTGTACCTTTTTCTACCTTTTCACTTGTCACATACTCGCTCAATCCCTTACTCGCAATAATCGCCCCTATTAAAAGCAGCAATACCATCAAAAGTTCTATCTTTCTTTTCAACTATCATTCTCCATATATTTCATTGATAAAATATATGCAAAAGAAGAGCTGAACATTCAGCTCTTCTTAATCGATCAGTTCACATATTTTAAAATCAGCTCCCACACACTCGACTTTTCAAAACCTAAGCGCCATGCCGCTGTTCCAGCCAGCTTATATTCCTTCATCAGCTTAAGTTTCTCTTCCAAAGCAGTCTCATCCTCTAACCAAATCTTGTATGTGGCTCCATCTGCCTCCCACTGAGCATAGTTTTGTTTGGTTGCCTCATCTACAGTCGTCTGAGCGCCGGCATCGGCAATCGCCTGTTCTGCAGCTTCCATACCAAGCGCTTCGCTCGTCACTTTTACAGAATATTCAGCCGCTTCAGTTCCTGCCTCCTCTGCCAGCTCTTCCTCGGTCTTTGGAACTTCTTTCCAAAGTCTTGTGAAAAACGGAACCGCATTGATTACTTTTTCTTTTGGTACGGCATTTAACGTCGCTTCTATTCCCTCTTTTACAAAATTCAAAGATGCAACTGAACCGCTTTCATAAGAGCCGCTGTAATGTTCATCATATCCCATGATAATTACATAATCCGCAACTTTCCCCTGCTCTTCTATATGATAATGTGCATTGTATGTCTTCGGCACATAGTTGTCCACAGATAATACAAGTCCATTCTGTCGGCACTTTACAGATAACTCGCGGATAAACTGAATATAATGTTCTCCGCACTCTGCAGAAATCTTCTCAAAGTCGACATTAATGCCGTCAATTCCTGTCTGCAGTGCCTCTGCAATCAGCTGATTTACCAAGTTTTCTCTCTTTGAAGTATGACTAAGTACTTCGTAAGATTCTTCATAAGAACCGATTCCACCATCAAAATCTCTCACCAGCGCCCATACTTCGATATTGGACTGATGAGCATAGTTCACATACTGGGAACTTGCAAGAGAGTTAATATTTCCATCTGTATCTGCAATTGTAAACCACGTTGGAGAAATTGTTGTCAAACCTTTTGTATCTGCAATTGTCTGAAGCACTTTTTCGTTCGCACTCTGATTCGTCACCACGTGCCACGCCATATTGATTGTGTAGTCTTTTGAAATGTTTGTGTATACCTGTTCTTCAAACTCTCTCGAAATCGTCTCTTCCTTTTCATTCTTCAGACAATTTTTCTTGATATATCCAATATATCCATCCTCTGTACGAACTTTTTTCCAGTCCCCTTCATTCTCAATTACAGTTACCTTATCCTTTTTGGATACCTCTGTCAGGTACGGACTCTTCACTCCGCCTCTGTACCTCACCTGTGTATCCTTTTTGACCGTTGCCGTTCTGATCTTTCCCCAGTCACTTATAATCATGACTCTCTGCGGGTCTTCATATGTTTTAAATTCAATATTTGTATACTTCTGCACAAAATCCAGTGCGATATACGCCGTACTTCCTTCCGTCTTTATAATCGTATAATCTTCACTTTTCTTTTCTTTCTGCAGTGTATACTCATTACTTCCTACGTCTGCCCGGATCGTTCCTTCCGGGAGTGTGTACAATAAAATATTCTCATTGGAATCCCAATAAAATCTATCATTTAGATAATCTCGCACAAGCGAATATTCCAAGTATGGCTTTCCATCAAACATCGCCGCTTTCGCTTCAAGAATCTGATTGTCTATAATAACAGCTACCTGATTGTCTTGTTCTATTCCATAATATTTTTTCAAATCAGCTTTTTCTTTAGATGGGCTATATCTCTTTAATAAGAAAGCGCCTCCTACAATACCTATTACTATCAAAACAAGGATACTCATCTTGAACGCCAAATTGCGTTTTCTCCGTCTCCTTGATGCACCATTTCTTCTCTTCCTATTCGAACCATTCTGTGCTGATCTGGTTCTTTGGGTCGTGCTCTTATTTTGCATCTGCCTTGTTGTACCTGAACTCTTTCTTGTTCTTTCGTCCATGCTACACCTCCTACTTGAACCTATTATAACAATATTTTTTGTACACGTCATCAACTATTTCGACAATTTCCGCAAATATAAACAATCTAATTGTCTTCGCAAGAGGGGTATCTGTGCGTCTTTCTTAACTGTTGCTGATACTGTGAAATACGATTTCTTTAACGTCTCCCTTATCATCCCAGACGTAATCTCTCATATAGGCATTTTCCTCTTTTACCATATGTGCCGTAACAATCTGCATAGGACTTGCCGGCTGATTGTTCAACCGTATGCTGACACCTCGATTCTCGTATTTTTCTAACTCCGCATACAAATCTTTATATAGTTCTCTCTCTTCCATGTTCCGCTCCTCCATAATTTTTACAATTGGCAACTATGGCATCTGACATTCCACTATTCCTTGAGGTTCTGTGATATATCTTATGGAAATGTTTTTGCTGACAAGAAGATAGGTTTTCTCTTTAGAATTTCTTTTTTTGTTTATTTTATACGTTGCTTGTTTTGGTTTTCTGATTCGATTAAATCCTGTGATATGTATTGTTGATTCGCTATTGAAATGTGTTTGATTTAAACAAATTAGACTTTTTCAGATTATTTCTTAAAAGATTATTTTTACGAAAAGATTCTTATTGAGAAGTTAAGAATCCTGCCTTCGATAATACGTCCCTCCTTACATTGTAAACATAGCCGCCCGACATACTATCTTCTTGTAATAAAATTATAATCATTTTCATTTATTACTTGCAAGCACTATTTTGTTTATATCTAATTGTAAAGATTTACCTTGTAATTTCAAGCTTTTCTTTATCCATACTATACTTATCCACGGATTTTCCACAAGATATCCACATACTTTTCCACACAAAATTCTCTTTACATATTTTTTGTTTTTGTTTATACTAATAAAAAGTAAGCAGATCTATTTATGAATAGGAAGTGATCATTATGAAGATTGAAAAAATTAACGATAATCAAATACGCTGTACTCTTACACAAGCTGATTTAGCTGACCGCGAATTAAAACTCAGCGAATTGGCTTATGGAACTGAAAAGGCAAAATCACTTTTCCACGATATGATGCAACAGGCTGCTGCTGAATTTGGTTTCGAAGCAGAAGATATCCCTTTGATGATAGAGGCAATTCCTACATCTTCCGATTCTATTGTACTCATTATCACAAAGGTAGAAGATCCGGAAGAACTTGATACAAGATTTTCAAAATTCGCTCCTTCTCCGGCTGATTTAGACAGCAGAAAGCGAAATGTATTAGATAAACTGGAAGGCGCAGAAGATATTTTAGATTTGATAAATAAAGTAAAAGAAGCGGTATCCGAACCTCCGGCTAAAATGGCGGAAGCGAAAAAAGAAGAGATAAAAGAAGCAAAAAATCCGGCAATTCGCCTTTTTTCATTCTCGAATATGGACAGCGTCATCCATGCTGCTCATTTGCTAAAGGCAATGTACTTTGGTTCCAACACATTATATAAAGATACTTCAAACAATGTATTCATCTTAGCGCTCACACAGTCTGAGCATACAACTAATGAATACAATAAGATTTGTAACATGTTATCTGAATATGGATCTTTAGAACGTGCTTCCGGAGCAACACTTGCATATTTGGAAGAGCACTGTGAAGTATTTATAGCCAACAATGCAGTTCAACAGTTGGCAGTAATTTAAAAAAATGGGAAGAGAGTTCAAATACTCTCTTCCCATTTTTTCTTTATGCATTAATTGCTGCATTAATCTTTTCAACTAATAATTCTACGTCAATACCGTGTACCATTGCTGCTTCTTCCAAAGATTCTCCCTGTGCAGATGGGCATCCGAGACAGTGCATACCAATTTCCATTAAAATCGGTGCCACCATAGGATTAATTGCAAGAATTTCACCAATTGTCATTTCTTTTGAAACTTGTACAGCCATTTGAGATTCCTCCTTCTATAATTTTTACTTTACCTATTATAATACCATTTTTATAAATTATCAATCTCTTAAACATTTCAAAAGTTTCTCAATTGTATATACAATTGTATACAAATTGAGATTACTTAAAAGTCAACATTTTTTCTCCGTTTTTTCGACAAAATAATTTTTTTATTATTTCTCTACAAAACGCTTGTTCTTTTTTTCACAATAATAATCCACACTTTCCACGCCCTTTAGTGTGGATAATGTGGATAACTTTGAGGAAAACTACTATTTATTGTGTTTTTTCCAATTTTTCATGTGGATAAGTGTATTTTTAATTTTTTTCATTTTTTTTCACATTTCGACATTTTTGTGCATTTTGTACACGCTACTTTTCTTATGTGTTCTGGCACAAAAAAAACCTCAAGACAATTCCTGAGGTTTTCCTTATAATTTCTGAACTATTACAGAAGTCTTCTGACAGTGATAATGTTTGTATATGTTGCTGAAGATACACCAATTCCATGCGCTTCATCAATCGCATTTACAATCTGACCATTTCCTATATAAATTCCTACATGCCCCTCATAACAGATTACATCTCCCGGAACAGCCTCGCTGTAGCTTACTTCTGTTCCCGCACTTCTCATGGCACTTGATGTACGTGGCATGCTAACTCCAAAATTAGCATATACTGACTGAACAAATCCAGAGCAATCCGCTCCATTTGTCAGGCTTGTACCTCCCCATACATATGGATTTCCTACAAACTGCATTGCATAGTCCACAACAGCCTGTCCATTTCCCACTGTTTCCGCTTCTGCCGCCTTAGCCTCTTCTTCTGCTTTCGCTGCTTCCTCTGCAAGTCTTGCCGCTTCCTCTTCTTTTGACTCTGCATAAGAAAAACACTCTGCCGCAAGCTCTTCTGCTTTCGCTTCATCCAATGTCTCTACATCTACTTCCGGTTTCTTCTCTGCTACAATTGCTTTTGCTTTTTCTTCTGCTGACTCCCCTGTCAAAATATATTCTGTTTTCACATAACCGGTTACATTGCCGGATTCAATCTGTGTCCATTCTCCCACCGGACCGATTACTTTTGCTGCGTCCGCTTCATAGAGCTTACCAACCCATTCACTGTCCTGAGATGGTTCTGTTCTTACAAATAAATAACTTCCCTCTTCCACCTGTGTAAATGCCATGTCTTCGTACACATTTTTCAGTTCAGTTTCTACGTATCGTTCAATCTCAGCTGTAGCATTTGCCAAATATCCTTTATTTATATTTACAGTACTTACCCCCTCCGCATTTTTTGCTTCGGCTGCAAGAACTTTATCGTTCGGTATTAAGACTGCACTTGTCAATACTCCTAAAGCGATTCCTTTTTTCAGGAATTTAGAATACATAAATTGTCCTCCTACTATATTTTTCTTAATTGTTACAAAAATGTTAAATATGTTACATTGGTATTATATCAACGTAACATCTTACTGTCAACCGTGTATACTGTGTTTTTATTGTGAATTTTATTTTCTGTATTGACAAAATTTCACTTTTTTAATATTATAAATATAGTAACTATTACTATTATTGACTGAAAGGAGGATTCCCATTGGCAACTTTAAAATACAGCCGCCAGCGAGAGTCCATCAAAGACTATCTGAATAGCACAACTGAACATCCAACAGCAGATACTGTCTATTTAAATGTAAGGAAAGAGTTTCCGAACATCAGCCTGGGCACAGTATATCGCAATCTGAATCTGCTGGCAGAGACTGGAGATGCTATAAAGATACCTACTCCCAATGGCGGAGATCGATTTGATGGAAGAACAATTCCACATTATCATTTTTGTTGTACTTGTTGTGGCAGAGTCATGGATCTTGATATCGAACAGATGGATTTCATTAATGAGACTGCCGGCAAGAATTTTGATGGTATTATCGAGAACCACTCTATGATGTTCTACGGGACATGTAATGAATGTGTTAAAAAACAATAAAATTCAAAATAAGGATTGACATTTTCATTTGATTATGATAAATTAATATCAGTAACTATTACTAATATTGATGATAAAAAATATTATTAACAGAAAAGGAGAGTTTTAAAATGAAAAAATTTGTATGTACAGTATGCGGTTATGTTTATGAAGGAGAAGCTGCTCCAGCAGAATGTCCACAGTGCCATGTAGGAGCTGATAAATTTAAAGAAATGACAGGAGAAAGAGAATGGGCTGCTGAGCACGTAGTTGGTGTTGCACAGGGCGTTAGCGAAGATATTTTAGCTGACTTAAGAGCAAACTTCGAAGGAGAATGTTCAGAAGTTGGTATGTACCTTGCAATGGCTAGAGTAGCTCACAGAGAAGGATACCCAGAGATCGGATTATACTGGGAAAAAGCTGCTTGGGAAGAAGCAGAACACGCTGCTAAATTCGCTGAATTATTAGGTGAAGTTGTAACTGACAGCACAAAGAAGAACCTTGAGATGAGAGTAGAAGCTGAGAACGGCGCTACAGCAGGAAAATTTGATCTTGCAAAACGTGCAAAAGCTGCTAACTTAGATGCTATTCACGATACAGTTCACGAGATGGCTAGAGACGAAGCTCGTCACGGAAAAGCTTTCGAAGGACTTCTTAACAGATATTTTGGTTAATTTGAATGCTTCTTACGAGCATTTACAAAGGAGCCGACCAGTGGTCAGGCTCCTTTTACTTTATATTTTTTCTGTAATTCTGTCATATGCCATCTGGTACAATGCTTCCTGAGCATTGACTGGTTTTTCTTCATTCACCCGCATGTGGTAACAACCATCTTTATCTTCCCATCTTGCTTTCTGATTATCATGCAGCAAAATATCAAACAATTCCTGAAGTCGTTCTTTTAGATTCTCCTGATAGACTGGAGCGGCAACCTCCACTCTTTTCACTGTATTTCTCGTCATAAAATCAGCGGAACCAATGTAATATCTTCGTCTTTCTCCAACTCCAAATATATAGATGCGGGAATGTTCCAAAAACCTCCCGACAATGCTAAGTACACGGATATTTTCTGTCTTACCTGCAACTTGCGGAATCAGACAGCAGATTCCTCTCACTACCATCTCAATGTTCACTCCTGCGCAGGAAGCTTCCACTAACTTATCCATAATTTTTTTATCGGTGAGAGAATTCAGTTTTAATCCTATATATGCATCTTCTCCACTTTTTGCACGTATGATTTCTTCCTCAATCATCTCAATAACTTTTGACTGCAGACATTTCGGAGCAACTAAAAGATGTTTTGTCTCTTCCACCACTTCCCCTTTTGACAGTGCCTGAAAGATTCCCGCTGCCTCCAGACCGATATCCACATTTGCTGTCATCAGAGACAAATCCGTATATAATCTGGACGTTTTTTCATTATAATTACCGGTTCCGATTTGCGTAATATACTCGATCTTTCCTTCTGCCTTGCGGGTAATCAGACAAAGCTTTGAATGTACTTTATAATTTTCCAGCCCATATATTACCTGGCATCCTGCTTTTTCAAGCATTCTGGACCACTCAATATTATTTTCCTCATCAAATCTTGCCCGAAGCTCTACCAATACAACTACTTCTTTTCCGTTTTCTGCCGCCTCGCATAACGCCTCGATGATTTTACTTTGTTTCGCAAGTCGATATAAGGTCATTTTAATCGAAACTACATTTTCGTCTTCCGCCGCTTCCACGAGCAGATTCAAAAATGGACGAATAGATTCATACGGGTAGGATAACATCTTATCTTCTTCTTTGATCTGTTCAATAATACTGGTTCCGTCTTTGATATCAGGTGTTTTCTGCGGAACTCGCTTTTCATAGAACATTTCTGAATTCTTTCTGAGGAGGTCCTCAATTTCAGAGATAAACGTCATATCCAGCGGAGACTCTTCACGAAATACACTGTCTGTATCCATATCCAGATATTTACACAATGCATGCACTACATTTCCGTCCATCTCACGCGAAAGACTCAGGCGTACCGGAGAAAGTTTTTTGCGTTCTTTCATTAATTCTGCCATAAATTCACGGTAATCCAAATCTTCGTCATAAAGTGCATCTGCATCAATGTCCGCATTTCGGATCACTCGAATGAGAGACTTTCCTTTGATCTTGTAACCTTTAAATACTTTTGCCATAAAGTGTAAAATCAAATCTTCTGACAGCATATATCTTCCCTGTCCAAACGGCAGCTCAATCATACGCTCCAGCATATTATTTGTGCATGGAATAATTCCAAGACGTTCCTTTCCGTTTCTTGTCTCCAATACAACAACCGCGTAGATTTCCTTGTTGCGCAAAAATGGGAATGGCTGGCGTTTTCCGACTACGGTAGGTGAAATCAACGGCGCAATCTCTGTCTCAAAATACTTTTCCAAATACTGCTGTTCTTCTTCACGCGCCATCTGGAAATCAATCAGGCAGATTCCAAACTGTTCTACTTCTGTCATCAGCTTGCTGTATATTTTATCTTTTCTTTTGTTAAGCTTCTTTACTTCTCGAAAAATTGCATGAATCTGCTCCTGTGCAGTCATATTTGTCTTATTGTCTTTCCATTTACTGCTGATAAGCATCTGGTCTCTCAAAGACCCGACTCTTACCATAAAAAATTCGTCCAGATTGCTCTCAAAAATAGAGACAAATGTCATTCTCTCACATAGTGGAACGGACTCATTTTCTGCTTCTTCCAGTACTCTTTCGTTGAATTTTAGCCAGGAAAGCTCCCGGTTCATATAAATTTCTCCCATTTTCGCCTTCTCCTTTGTTTTGAATTTTCAAAAGAAACTCTCGTTTTATAACGTATAGCGACGGCGTTTTGTAATTCCAAATACGACTGTCAAAGTCAAAATAATTGCTGTGAAAAGTCCTGCTGTTTTCTGCATATCTCCGGTCTTTGGTGCATCTGATTTTGCTCCTTGTCCGGATTCCTGTCCATTGTTTGAATTCTGTCCTTCCCCCGAATCCTGCCCGTTATCCGAATCTTGCTCATTTCCCTGATCTTCTGTTTTCCGAGCAGTTAATTCATATGATGCAACGGTTCCTGATACTTCACATGCCGTTAATAAATGTGCATTTCCATCCACACTTTCCGACTCCGATATAAAACAAAGTCCTTCCGGTGAATCATCTCCTGCAATATCCGCACTGAAATCGCGGGAGTTAATATAATTTGCATAACTGATTTTCTCTGGATTTGTAACATCATACATCATTACGCCTCCGATTCTTTCCAAACCAATAAATGCGTAAATCTTTTCGCCTACATTTCCTATAGTTACATTTTCTGCTTCAACCCCCTTTTTCCCTGAGCGGTCATCTATGTCATTATTGTCGTTCGAACAGTTAAAGTGTTCTAGTTCATAGCCTGCTGTTTTTGCTTCAAACTCATTACCACTTGTGTATATTTCTGTCAGACCTTGCTCATCTGCTTTAAATACCGTAAAAGAGCGCCCTCCAAAGAGATAGTCAAACTCACTGTCAAGCCCATCGTAATCACTGCTGTCAAAAAATACAACTTTTCCAGTTAATCCACTGTTTTCGGCTGTAATCTTTCCTGTTGGAGACGTCTCTCCTTTCCCGAAGTTCCGCTCATTTTCATTCAGATACTCACCCCATTCCCGAGAATCACCTTCATTTGCTGTTACTATATAGTCTACACCATTTATATGATATGTTGCAATCCCATCAGGCATACGTATTCCTCGTAATGTCTCATAAACTGCTGGTTTATATGCTTCATCTTTTTTGTCAATATCTACTGCGCAAGTACTATAATCTTCATACCCGGCAGAATAAACTCCTGTAAGAGATTGCTGGTTCAAGTCAATTACTGCGATAGCATTTGCCTCTTGAAGCGTCACATATGCTGTCTTATCTCCTACTGCAATATATTCCGGCTCAAAATCTACAGAAGGATTCGTATTTTTCTTCAGGATAACTCCACTTTCTACGAGTTGTTCCCGGCTGTCAGAATTATCATACGATGTAAAATCTACCTGTGATACTGTCTGGTCTGCCAAATTAATAATTGTGACTGTCCCCTTCGGATCTATGATTCCATCCCCGTATCCATCTCTTGGTTCCCCTTCGTCCGCCGTAAGAATTTTACTATCATTCGACGCAAATGTAACCATATCCGGCTGCACTCCGGTCTCATAAACCTTATCAAAGGTCAACGTCCCATCTGCATTGCATGTAAATAACGCCACACGTCCGGTATCTGCATAATTTTCTGCCTGTATTGCAACTGCAAGCTTACTTCCGTCTTCCGAAACTGCAACAGAAGTCATATCTCCATATACAAACCCTGCACAATTTTCTTCTACCATCGATTTTACATCAATATCATTGCCATCCAAAAGGTCTATCTTTTCTGAAGACTTCATATCTTTGATCGCGATGGCTGTCAAGTTTCCGGTTACGCCATTGACCGCATATGCCCATCCAGTCGTCGTATTATAATCTACAATCTCCATCACACCGCCGTCAGCATTTGTCATGCCAGAGTCATATCGTGCCTTTTGAACCACATCCAGAGATGTCTTTGTATTTTCTTTTCCTGATGTCTGTTCTCCTCCGTCTGTATTCTTTGTAACGCTGAATGAATCGATCAGCTCACTGTCTGGTGCATCGCTCTCTCCGGAAAGATTATACACATTTACAGAAATCTTTTGATCTGTCACATCAAAAATAGCATAACTTGGACTATACTCCTGATTCCACTCTTGATTTCCCACAGGAAGATTTCCTTCCAGATAGGATGCAGAACCACTCTCTCCATTTGCTAAAATCGGAAAATCCGCATTATTATTTTTATCTAGTTTTTCAAACGGGGTATAATACTGCATATCAGAACAGCAATTTCCAGTAAGATAAATCGTTCCGTCCGGATCATTAATCGTATCCAGGCGCTCTGAATTGCGCTGTCCGTCTTTTAAAACATAACTTCTGGAATATACATGATCATGTCCTCCCAGTACAAAATCCACATCAAACTCATCCATGACTTTTTCAAATCCTCCATCTACATAGTTCTCAATATCGGAGTCTGCGGCATGCTTTGCCACTGTCTGTGTAGATTTGTGATGTGTTACAATCAGCCACTGATACTGTCCTGCATATTCCGCAGTTGCAGCACTGAGCGTTGTCTTAAAATTTTTCACAATTGCCTCTGCCTCAGAATTATCTTTTGAAGCACTTGGAACATCTGCATTGTCTGCATTTTCCGCATCGTTGCCACCCGGATATGCCCCTGTATTTAAAGTTACAAAAAGTACATTATCGTACAGATAATAATAATTACCTTTTGTCTCCATCTCTCTTCTCTCGGTAAAGTCATATTGTCCTTCTGCATTTGGCGTCACTCCGTTTGACTCAGATTGGTTCGCAATTTCATCTGCCGTTGCCTGAATATAGTTTCCATGACTTTGACTCGTCCCACTGTTCTGCCCACGAAATGTTGTCTTCACCTGGCTGAGCACGCCTTCACTTCCATCTACAAGCATTTCATTTGGCAGATTAAAATGATCTGCAAACATATAATGTCTGTCATGATTTCCAACCGCCGGAGCATAAAGAATCGAGGACATCTCCTTCGGTGCAAAAAATGCGGCATATTCACTTGACTTTCCCCAACTTTGATCTTCCACCTGATCTCCGGCAGATACAACCAGATTTACATTCTCCTGCATCAGCTTATCCAGCATAGTTGCCCAACCGGTCTGGTTCGTACCATCAGATGAGTTCCATCCTTCTTTGTTGCTCTCTCCATTTTCCTTGATTTGAGGATCACTTGTGAAGCCAAGCTTAAACTCATTTTCTTTTGCTGTCTTATAGCTATTGATTTCCGACCATGTTTTCCCATCATCATAGGACACCTGATACTGATATTCCGTATCTTTTGTAAGCCCGTCAACTGTTGCTTTACATACCATTTTCCCAGTGTCAGTATATTTGTTTTTGTCTACCTTTGTCGGTGTATGAAGTTCCTCCACAGATGCTTCCACTATCCGATCCCCAAATTTCACAATCGCTTTCTCCGTTCCTGTCGGCGCATACCAATTCAGATTCACAGCCGAATCCGTCTCCCCCGGCTGAAGTGTCAGGTACTCTACAGAAACCTCTGCATCCGTATTCCATTCCACGCTATCACTATTTTTATCTGCTGAGTAAACTAAACTCATAACATTTTGCGAGTAGGCTACAGATGCTGCTAATGCAAACGCTGCTCCTCTTTTCCATACTTTTTTCATATTTGTTTTCCTCCTAAATAAACGCACTACGAGAGAATTGTAAAAGATATTTGTTAAATTCAGAATTGTTTTTTGCAAAAAGTATGTTAATTTAATTTTTTCAAAAGTTCTTCTTCCCTGTTATGAAGTGAAATCTAAAAAAAGATTGCGCAATAGCGCAATCTTCGCGCGCGAGCGGTTCACGCAGTGATAATTTCACCCCCGCGAGCTGCGCATCTTTGCACGAAGTGCATTTTTTGAATTATAGGATTCCAAAGGATTTTCCTATATTTCAAAAAAATCCTGTAATTCAGCTTTCCGCTGAACTACAGGATCATAGAGTAAATGTTAGCTGACCATATGGGAACTAATCTGGAAATCACAGATGCGCCTGCTAATGGAAGTACTTTTTATATATCCTTCCTATCGGTCTGTAAATAAGAAGCACCACGCCGACCATAAACGCTGCGTTTATCACTGTGGCAGGGATTGAAGTGAGCGCTCCCAAAAGTGCCGCATTCACTCCACTTCCCGCAATCAAAAGTGTAATCGTTCCCATCACAAATTCAATCACAATATTCATCACAGCGTACACGAACACGCCGATCGTGACAGCCCGGTATTCTGTCTTCTTATCATCTTTCCCTTTGACAAAGTGTTTTAAAATGGCACCGAGGATCAGGCACTTCACAATTGTCTCTATAAAAACCTGTGGAATCGCCTGCACGTATCCGTTTAACAGATCAAATAATACAAGTCCGATCGTTCCTGATACTGCACCTTTCTTCCCGCCTTGCAGCAGCACACCCAGCACAACAAAAATATGTCCAAAATGTACAAATGGTGTCCCAACTGCTGCCGGAAGCGGAATCCGAAACATCTGTATCCCAAGAAATGTAACTGCGGCAAAAAAACCAGCCGTCACAATCGTCTTTAAGTTTATCGTACTACTCTGCCTCATAGTTAAACAGCCTTTCTCTTCATATGAATAAGTCCGCTGCGAAGCAATACCGGTCTGAGCGCATTATATACAACACCGACCAGAATGACTGATACCACTGCATTTACGAATGTGGTCGCCGTGCTCCATTTCGCAAGCACCTCCGCCATCTCCTGCGGCTGTCCCAGTATCCACTGTTTATAAAAATAACCTACAAGCGGATCTGCGATTACATTGAATCCAAGCCCTGCAACAGATGCAATCACACTCCATCTGAGCACATACTTCTTATCACTGCTCTCATTGATCTTGGCAATGCGATGCGCCACAAGTCCGACAATCAGACCGATGCATAACTTTAATACAAATGTCTTTGGTGCAACTGTAATATAAACCGGATCCATAATATCTGCAATAGACATTCCGATAGCTCCTGCAAGTCCGCCATACCAGCCGCCTAACAGCAGTGCCCCAAGTACACATACCGCATTTCCCAGATGCAGTGATGTGGCATCTCCACCAGGCATCGGTATCTTGATCTGCAAAAATGTAAAGGTCACATAACATAACGCCGCCACCAAAGCAGTCTGTGCTAATTTTATCATTGTCTCATTCTTTTTTTCCATGTTGTATACCCCTTTCCTTACTTAAGTTAGGTACTATACTAACATCATTCTGGTATATTTAAAAATACCAGTTTTTGAGTTTTTAACCAGTCCAGTTTATTTATTTTTGGTTCGCCGGTTCTATGGCAATCGATTTTCCTTTGATTTTTGCATTCTGCATCGCATGCAGAACGTCTTTCGCATACTCTCTCGGAACCTCTACAAATGTATATTTGTCAAACATATCGATGGTACCGATGAGTTTTCCAGGCATTCCGGTCTCGCCCGCAAGCGCTCCAAGAATATCTCCCGGTTTTGCTTTTTGCTTTTTTCCAATATTGATAAACAAACGTACCATTCCAGGCTCTTCTGCTCCGGTGTCACCAAAGTCCATATCCTCCGCTGAACCGTCATCGCCCATCGTCATTCCCGTACACATTTTCAAGAATGCAGCCGCAATGTCCATCGCTGTGTAATCAGAGCCATTTACTTTGCTCTCGATTGCATTGACCATCGCTGTCAGATCTTCTGTCTCGATAATGCGGTCAATGTCCTCCAAAATATTCTCCATCTTTGTGTTCGCAACATCGTCCAATGACGGAACCTTTTGTGCATAAATCTTCGTCTTACAATATCTCTGAATCTCTTTCAGTTTATACACTTCTTTTCCGGATACAAATGAAAACGAACGTCCGACTCTTCCCGCACGCCCCGTTCTCCCGATACGGTGTACATAATATTCATCATCCTGCGGCAAGTCATAGTTAAATACTGCTTCTACTTCATCTACGTCAATTCCTCTGGCTGCCACGTCGGTCGCAACAAGAATGTCTGTCTTCCCACTTCGGAATCCCTGCATCACACGGTCACGCTGCGCCTGCTTCATATCACCGTGAAGTCCCGCCGCAAAATATCCTCTTCCAAGCAATGCGGTCACAAGAAGGTCCACCTGCTTTTTCGTATTACAGAAAATAACAGAAAGCTTTGGTGTATAAATATCTAAAAGACGAGTTAACACCTCTTCCTTATTCTTTGGTCTTACTTCATAGTAAAACTGCTCGATATTCGGAACTGTGAGCTCTTTTTTTGTCACTTTCACCACTTGGGCATTCTTTTGGAATTTTTTTGTAATCTCCATAATTGCTTTTGGCATTGTCGCTGAGAACAAAACTGTCTGTCTTTCTTCCGGCACTCCGCTTAAAATCGTCTCGATATCTTCGCGAAATCCCATATTGAGCATCTCGTCTGCCTCATCAAGGACAACCGTGTGCACCTGATCCATCTTGATCGTCTTTCGTCTCATGTGATCCATCACACGCCCCGGCGTACCGATAATAATCTGTGTCCCACTTTTCAGAGAACGGATCTGTTTTACAATCTCCTGCCCTCCATAGATTGGAAGCACTTTAATTCCATGCATATATTTTGCCAGATTTCGAATCTCATCCGCCACCTGTATTGCGAGTTCTCTTGTCGGGCAAAGAACAATCCCTTGCAGCTTTTTGTTTTTCGGATCGACTTTCTGTAAAAGTGGAATCCCGAATGCCGCTGTCTTTCCGGTTCCTGTCTGCGCCTGACCAATGATATCTTTTCCTTCCAAAATAACCGGAATTGCTTTTGCCTGAATTGGCGACGCCTCCTCAAATCCCATGTATTTTACTGCTTTTTGAATCTCTGAACAAAGTCCGAGATTCTCAAAATTCATATTTCCCATATTTTATATCCTTTCTATTTAAAAAAGATTGCGCAGTAGCGTAATCTTCGCGCGGTGTGCATTTATTGAATGATAGGATTCCAAAGGAATTTCCTATCATTCAATAAAAATACCCTTCACTTGCCACCAAGTAAAGGGTATTCACAAAGTTTCTGGGTAACATCATAACAGAGCAAAACGCTTTTGTCAAATTTAACTTGCTATTTATACATATCAGGTGTAATATATACATATACTTAACATAGTATTAATTACTACATATAACATTTTTCATCACCAGGAGGTATGACTTATGAATAAAAAGCATTTAAAAGACCCGGGAAGCGCAATCACTCATTTTATCGGCATGTTAATGGCAATTTTTGCCGGAATACCATTACTGATAAAAGCTGCCCATGAACCAAGCCCAATTTACCTTATCTCACTTACGATTTATTTGGTCAGCATGATCTTATTATATGCAGCGAGTACGATTTATCATTCCCTTGATATCTCAGAAAAAGTGAATAAAAGACTGAAAAAATTTGACCACATGATGATATCCGTTTTGATTGCCGGAAGCTACACTCCGATTTGTCTGCTTGTCTTAAAAGGAACAACCGGAATCATTCTTCTTTCCATCGTATGGGGCATTGCAATCTTCGGAATACTGATCAAAGCATTTTGGATCAACTGTCCGAAATGGTTCTCTTCTGTGCTGTATATCGGAATGGGCTGGACATGTGTTCTCGCCTTTACAAAATTGTTGAACGCACTTTCTCCCGCCGCATTCGGATGGCTTTTAGCAGGTGGTATCATCTACACCATTGGCGGAATTATTTACGCACTGAAACTTCCAATATTTAACAGCCGGCATAAAAATTTCGGGACTCACGAGATCTTCCATCTGTTTGTAATGGGTGGAAGTATCTGTCATTTCATCGTAATGTATGTGTTCATACTTTAAATATATGTATATCAACGGAGACTATACAAATAGCCTCCGTTTTTCTTATTCTTCAATATTCAATATGTTATTTACAGTCTCTTTTGTCATCGTATTGACCATTTTCGAGCCATCCATCTGCACATAATTATAGGCATCACTCTCATCTCTTCCGCCTACATAAAGTGTAAATGTCTGTTCTTTATCATCGCTGTCTGTATATACGACTGTGACTGTTGTGCGCTGTGCCTCATCTAATCCATATTGAGCCAGTTCATCCGCCTGTACAGAATAGTCCACGCAATCTACAAAATAAGCTGCTCCAAGTCCTCCGCCGATTGCTGTGATATCATCTGACTGATCACTGTTATCTGCATCATACTCGGTTGTCTCGCCGGCTTTTGTAATTGTCACCTTCTTGATATTATCTGATCCAATGCTTGGGAATGTCTCTTTCTGAAGCATAGAATCCAAATCAAAATTCATTGCATTTACCACACTGTAATCTACCGTATAGATCTTTTCCTTATCTCCTACAGTCATATAATAGTCTTCACCTGCCGCATTGCCGATATAAATGTTCTGTTCTTCTCCATCAGCATTCTTGAGCGTGATCGTATACTGTGGCTCTTCCAGTCCATAGTCCGCAAGTGTATCTCCATCGGTTAACTCCCGATTAGCTGAAAGCGTTCCAAAAGTCTCCGCCATCGTCTTAAGACTGCTCTGCTGCAGTGGAAATTCTTTATCAGACTCACTGTACCATGTACCATCTTCTTTTATAAACGACATCGTATCTGTTCCGTTCGTATACTGAATTGAGGTGATATCCGACATATCAAGCACTGCAATCTGTTTCTCTTCGTTTTCTTTCTCCGCAGATTTCTTTTTTAACTGCCCTGTCACAACATACGCAACTACAAGCACAACCAGAACTGCCAAAAGAATGATCAGTGATTTATATTTCTTCATTCTATGTCCTCCTTACGCTTTACGGCGTTTCAGCCATCTTACAAATCCAAAGATGACAATGAGAACCGGAACACCTATGATCGCTGCAAGTCCTAATAATCCTGTGTGCTGCATTGTATTGAATGTTGTCTCCAAGCTCTTCGCTTCGATTGAAAGATTGTCTACATCGTCAAAATTACTTGTAACCGCATTCATAAATAGCGTTGTATTTTCCAAGGTTGAGAAGGAATCTGTCACATTTGCATCGATCATAGTTGCCGCCGAAATAACTGTAAATCGGCTTTCATCCTCTGTTGCCACAGCGCCAAGAGTATAAGTTCCCTGAGTCTCCTTATCCTCTGTCACCGCATATCCGTTGCTGGAAGTTGTCATGAAGCTGTCAACTGTGATAGTATCACGTTCCGGATCTGCCGTGTTAAATCCAAGCGCATTGATCAACAACACCATTTTTGAAGAAAGACCGTCCGCCATCTCTCCGCTTGCTGTGATCTCCGGGAATATGTAATATGGATTTCCTTGATAGCATCTTGTTGTGTCTGCAATATAGCCGTCTACCTTTTCCATTCCGTAAGTCTTCATCAGCGCATCTAAATTCGGTGTCTCATTCTGCGTATCTCCCATAATGAACAATACCTTCCCGCCATTTGTGAGATAATCTGTGATCAATGTCTTCTCGTCCGCTGTCAAATCCGACGTCGGCGCATACAGAACAAGCAGATCACAGTCATCCGGAATCTTATTATTCATCATCAGATTCAACTCAGATATTGTGAAATTGGATTTTCCCATCAAATCTGTGATTGTCGTGGAGAAAGTAGATTCTCCGTGTCCTGTTGTGCGGTAGATTGTCTTTGAAGCGTCACTTGTCACATAGTTTATCGCACTTGTCAGCTGGCCTTCTGCATCAAACTCACTTTCTGTCATTGATCCTGTCGTATAATAAGACATCTCATCGTACACAATGATATCTGTGAACGGGATTACCATCTTCTTTTCTGTATCCTTACACTCTACAACAACGCTGTTCTCCTGTGCCTCATATTCTGTAACCGCTGAAGGATGCAGTACCGGATCCACCCAGTCTACCTTCACCTTGTTTGAGAGCGCTGCATATTTCTCTATGAATGTCTGAATTCTCTCATCTGTAGAGCTTTTCTCCGCCAACACATGAATCTGTACCTCTTTATCCAGATTCTTCAAAAGCTTCTTGCTCGTCTTCGTAATCTCATAGAGTGAATTACCACTCAAATCTACACTTTTCATACTGTCAGGAAGCTGACCTGCAATCATATTTATCACGATCACGATTGCGATTACCACCGCAGTTATTACCATACTATATGTCCCATAACGTGATTGAGGACTTTGAAACATTTCTTTTATTTTCTTCACCGATACAGCCTCCTAACTCCAACGTCTTTTTTGTATAGTCTGAATTGTCAGAAATACAAACAATGCAATGAGTGAAAAACATAAAATCAAATCACTGACATCCAATAGTTTGTTCATATACACATTTGAAAAACTACCGGAAATATCTAATTTACCCAAAAGATTCACGAGCAGATTCTCAAACAAAGATGATTTCACAACGTATGTAACGACACATGCAATCACTCCAATTGCTTCTATCACCGCGCTGATAACCCAGTTTTTTGTCAACTGGTATATAATCAACGCCACAATCGTGATAATTGCGATTATTCCAATCACTCCACTGATTGCCGTACTCGGGATAAAATCTAACAATCCGCCCCACAGATGTAAAATGAGAAGCACTGCAAAAGTACTTACCGCTGCGATAATCTGGCTTTCTGTCAACGCAGATAAAAACATTCCGATTGCTATGTAGACACAGCCAAGTATAAAAAACATCAAAATCGCCGCATAGTCCACCCGCAAATAGGCAGTCCCCTGCATTTTGATCACCAGCGGATAGATGCAAAAAATTAGATTCGGAATCAGAAATACTGTTACCATCGCAAGATATTTCCCAAGCACAACATCCACCAGACGGACCGGCGATGTCAAAAGTAGCTGGTCTGTCTTACTCTTTCGTTCTTCCGAAAAACTCTTCATCGTCAATATCGGCACAGCAACGAGGAACATGAACATCACGCCGGATAACGCGTAAGAAAAATACGGATACCCTGCATTCAGATTATATGCCATAAAATAAATACCGACAAACGCCAGTAAAAATGCGATAAACGCATACCCGATCATAGATTGAAAATAAGATTTTAACTCTCTTTTATAAATTGCTTTCATCTGATTTTTGTCCTCCTGTCAATTCTAAGAATACTTCTTCCAACGAAACTGTTGTCTTCTGCAATGTGAGAAGAGGACATTGTGCCTCTGCAAATGCACTGAAAATCGCTTCTCTGATATCTTTTCGTTCTTTCGTCTTAACCTCTGCTTTCAAGATCTCATTTTCCTGTGTATAGGTCACATCTTCGATATCTTTCAGTCCACTTAGGATCTCTCTTACCGTCTCTTCTTCGGCTCTTGTCTCAATATGAATCGTATCGGAGCCATTCATCAATTCTTCCAAATGCTCCGGAGTATCGCTTGCAACCAGCTTTCCTTTTGAGATAATCATAATGTAATCGCACACTTCACGAATCTCCGCCAAAATATGCGAACTCAAAATAACCGTGTGCTCTTTCGCCAGTTCACGGATCAGTTCACGAATCTCAATGATCTGCTTTGGATCGAGCCCTACAGTCGGCTCATCCAGTATGATAATCTCCGGAAATCCTAAAATCGCCTGCGCAAGTCCTACTCTCTGCTTATATCCTTTTGACAGATTTTTAATCAATCTGTCCTGCACGTCTGCGAGCTTGACAAGCTTCAACGCCTTTTCAATCTCCGCTTCTCGGTCTTCTTTTTTAATCTTTTTTAATTCTGTTGAAAACTTAAGATATTCCATGACAGTCATATCCATATATAATGGAGGCAGCTCCGGCAGATAACCGATACTTTTCTTCGCCGCTTCCGGCTCCTTCAAAATATCGTGCCCATTGATGAGTACCTCACCGTCTGTTGCCCCCAAATATCCTGTCATAATATTCATTGTGGTAGATTTTCCGGCGCCGTTCGGTCCGAGAAATCCATAGATTTGTCCTTTTTCAACTGTAAAGCTCAGATGATCTACAGCTGTGTGATCGCCATATTTCTTGACTAAATTTTTTACTTCTATCAATTTCTTCCCTCCTGAAACAACATGAATTGTTTATATTATATGAAAAGAAATCGATAACTTTATGATATTTTTGTGTTTAAATTATGAGAATTCTGTGTTCATTCTGTGAAACACATCTTTTCCCACTAAGCGTCCTTCTTTTGCAGATTTAATACTAAGTTGAATCCAAACGGATTTATAACAACTCCTGACATCTCATCATTCAAAAGATTAGATACTTTTTCAGCCTCTACGACGCCTCCCTTAAATTTGTCCTCACGATTGAACTTTTGAAATTCGTGAAGATCTGTGAATAAAGGAAGGTAAGCCTGTCCTTCTTTTTGTTTTAAAATTGGGATGCCATGCTCTTCCTGTGTCGGAACAATGTATTTTCCTCTGCTGAAATGCACCAGCATCTCTTCATAAGTCTCTTTCAGTTCATCAGACATTGGAATTGTCTGATTCTTACGAAATTCCTGCTCAAAATAAAGCGCTGTGAGCTGGAATTCCGGATTCTCCACACGCACTTTCCCATCGTCAATCTCCGCAGGATCTTTTCTGCGCAGCAAATCACTGTGCTGAATCAAAATATCTCCATCCACGCCCTGATTGATATGCAGACAATTCACTCCCATCGGATAGAGGCTTGTATAAAACTCTAAAAACAGACGGTTTTCGACCTTTGCTATATGTACGAGGTTCCCTGCATCTAAAAGCTTCTTTCCAGCTTCCTTTGCCGGCTCTTCCTCAAAATAGACAAACACCTTATCATCGAATGTCTCTTCGTCACACGCAACATACGGCATCTTTGTAAATCCTGACATAATCACATAAATTGCTTCTGCCTGTTGTAAATTTTTAATTACTTCTAATTTTTTATCGCTCATATTTTCCCGATTCCTTCCTTTTTTTGCAAATATACATCTAACTCCTATTATAATATAGAATATTCTTAAAGTATAGGAAAATGTTCTATCAATTTTTCTTTTTCTTTCCGACTCATGTGTTTGATCGCATACTCTCGCTTCATCGCTTCCTCTTTTGCTTCAAAAGTCTCATAATACACAAGTGTGACCGGCTTTCTCGCCCGCGTGTATTTGGCGCCTTTCCCGCTGTTATGATCTGCAATTCGCTTTTCCAGATTATTCGTCCACCCCGTGTATAGCGTGCCATCCTTGCATTCTACGATATATGTGTAATTCATTATTTTTTCCCTCTTTTCCTGAATACCATTATAAGATAACACACCCCTGTCACAGTGACAATTCTCTGTATTATGAAATGCGCTTTTTGCATTATAAATCCCTGTTGTCTTACCCAATTCATGTCGGGCTTGCCGCATCATTTAATGTCTCGTTTGTTCCGTTTAAAATCAGACGTTGCCTGTCTGTATCTCTCACATAACATTCCATCTCCGGGTTCCGGAGATAATTACATCGAAAGTCAAACGTCGCTTGTGAAAAATCATCGGTAAAATTCCGTTCTTCCTCCCTTTGTGTTCTTTCATTTATCCTCATTGTAAGAAAGTTCAGAAAAAAAATACCATTCTTTTCGGAGGTTTTAATTTTGCTTTATTATTTTGCAATAAAAGAAGCAGCTCTTAACGAACTGCTTCTTTTCTTATTTTCTTATTATTTGTCTGTTTTTCTTCTTTTGAATAACAGAAGTGCAATTGCAACCAAAGCGCCAAGAGCTGTCGCTGTCATAGTTGTCATCACATTTGCTGTATCACCTGTATCCACTACTGAATCTGATTTTGAATCTGGTTTTAAATTTGGTTTTGAACCTTGATTATCACTATCATTTGGTGTAGATGGTGTCGTTGGTGTATTATCTGTATTTACTTTCTTAATAGATACATTGAACGGAAGGAATGTTACATCATAGTTCTGATTCTGTGAAGCAGACTCATCTAATGCATATGTAACTGTATAAGTTCCAGCATCTACCGGCATTCCTTCTGTCTCAATCGGAGTTTCCAGTTTTGTTCCATCTGCTAATGCTGTCTGGCTTGTTACAACCTTTAACTCTAAACCAAGATCTGCTGCGTCTGCTGTATCTTTATCTGCTGCTAATCCAGAAATTGTATATGGCGCTTCTGCTGCTTTTCCATCATATGTTTTTTCTACATCTTCCGCGCTGATTGTAATCTCACGTGGAAGGATCTCCAATGTACCATTCTCTTCTACAATACCGTACTCGTAGTTTTCACTTTCATTCTCTACAGTTGGTATCAACGTGTAAGTTCCTACATCTTCACCTTTTTCACGTACTACTTTGATTTCACCCAGATTTTCATCTGTCACAGCATCACCCTTCTCGTCTGTTACACTGAATGAATAAGCCGGATCCGCATCATCGTAACGTTTTACGTAATTTCCGTCATTTTGCTCTCCACCAGTAACAGAGATTGTAATTACCTTTTTGGCAATTGTAAGTTGTCCATACTCAAATGTTACTTTATAGTTTGCATTCAATACATTTTCATTTTCTGGATAAATTCTATAGGTTCCTACATTCTCTCCCGGCTCGCGAACAAGTTTGATGTCAAGGTTATCGTCACCAACCAGTTCTCCTTCTAATGTATACTTAAATTGCGGATCTTTTTCTCCATACACTTTTGCTGTCGAATTAATCTTAACTGTAAGTTCTCTTGCTTTGATCACAACATTAAACGGCAGGAATGTCACTTTATAGTTTGCATTCTGTGAAGCTGTTTCATCAAGTGCATAAGAAACTTCGTAAGTTCCCGCTTCTGTCGGCATATCTGCTTTTACGTGAAGTCCAAGATCTTCTGCATCTGCTGTATCTTTATCTGCCGGCAATCCGGAAATTGTGTACGGTGCTTCTGCTGCTTCTCCGTCGTATACTTTCTGTACATCTTCTGCGCTGATTGTAATGCTGCGTGGAATAATCTCAAGTGTTCCAGTCTCAACTGTATAAGTATAGTTTGGACTTAAGTTTTCCACAGTCGGAGTAATTGTATAAGTATTTACATCTTCTCCCTCTTCACGAACTAATTTTACTTTGCCAAATTCTTCATTTTCCGGCACATCAGTATTAACCAGTGCATCTACACAGTAAGTATAAATTGGATCTATATCTCCATAACTTTTTGTGTAATTTCCGCTGCTGTCATTTCCACCGGTAACTCTGATCACTGCATTTGCCTGTGTAATCTCAAGGTTACCATTTACTACTGTAATTGCATAATTTGCATTTAACTCTGCTTCATTCTCTACATAGATTTCGTAGTTTCCTACATTCTCACCCTGTTTACGAGCAAGCTTGATACCAAGATCTTTCAGAGTATCTCCCTCTGCCAAACTTCCTTCTGTGATCTCATAAGAGAATGCCGGATCCTCTGTACCATATGTTTTTGAATAAGAACCGATTTGAACAGTAATTGCTCTCTGTTCGATTGTATGTGTTCCGTCCTGAGTCTTAATTGTTCTATAGTAGTTTTTCTGAACTGACTTTGGTACACTGACAGAAATTGCATGGCTTCCTACTGCAGAGTCATTGCCATCACATTTTACTGTTGCTTTGATCGTCTCTACATCTCTTGCAGCAAGACCAGATGTTGTATACTGCACTTTTGTGAGATCTGTCGGTTCCCCGTAAGTTGTTGTCAATAATCCAACCTGAATCTTTCCTTTTGCATATGATTTCAGAATCAGTACGGAACCACCGCCTAATTTGATTGCCGGCTGGTAAGTATCATCTCCTGCAAATGATGCTGATGCTAAATAGAAGCCTGCATCTACCGGCATCTCTTTGCTGTAATATCCTTCAATTCCTGCTTCGATTCCTGCATATTTTACTTCTGCATCTGCGATTCTGTCGCCATTTGCATTATAAACTCCTGCTTTTAATCCGTGTGGATTACCATCATATCTTGCTGTCAAAGCTGATGGCTCAAATTTAATTTCTACTTCTTCTCGCTGAATTGTATATAATCTGCTAATTGGAAGTGCGAAATAATTTCCTCCCAATACATAAACACTTTCTGTGTACGCACCTGGCTCTAAACATGGAGTTGTTCCTGTATAAAGCTTTCCGCTTGTTGTCATTCCGACATAAAGTGTATGAACATTGTTTGTCTCCTGAACATCTCCGTCTACAATGTGTCCGCCGAAGTCAAATGCCTGCGCCTGACTGATTGTCAGTTTGTGCGCATTGTTGTCAAATTCCTGATCAAATGCAAGTTTTACATCTGATGTCTTTGGAGCGACTGTGAGAAGTCCTATTCCTAATGCTGTCTTATAGTTTTGGCTTGCTGTAACACCAACTGCTGTATATACTCCTGCTTCACTCGGAAGTTCGCCAAGAGATACTGTTGTGTCAAGTAGTCCCGGAGCAACTTGCTCGATCACATCGATTGCCTGCTGAATTCCGGCAACTATATCACTGATATCTTCCCCTGGAATTTTCTGTAAAATATCAGTCAGCTGACTGACTTTAAATTCTTTAATTCCAAGTGTGTCTGTAATAAATTTTTGAAGAGACAGGTTTCCGATAACCGGAATCTCTTTTCCTGCGATATCGTTGATTGTAATCTGAGATGCATCCACGCTCACATAAAGAGCTCCGTTTCCTGTCACACCACCAATGATTCCAATTACTTTTGCATCGGAAGGGTTTGATGAAAATACCGGTGCAAAACTTTCTCCGTATGTAATATTCTGAGAATTTACAGTTACAGAGGCTTTTCCTTTTTCAATTGTGATAACAGTACTTGCCTCACAAGGTTTATAATCGTCAGAGCCTTTGTAAGAGACTGTTACTGTCTGTTCTCCAAGCGCTATTTCAAATTCGATTGTGAAGTCATCGATTGTATGTGCAATCGCAGTTCCCTCACCTGTGTTTAAAGAAGCGATGACTTTCTCATAGATTTCCTGCTTCATCGTCTCTTCTGTGTTATATTGTAATGTAACACCAGCATTCAATTCCAAAACTGAGACAGAACGCGGGTCTACAATCGTTACTGTAATTTCATCAGAACTAAAACTTCCATATTGGTCATTGCCGGCATATGTAATTTTAATCTGCTCTGTCTCTTTTGTTCCAAATTTATGATCTGTAAATCCATGCAAAAAGTCTGGTTCATAATTTACTTCCTGCCATTTCCCCCATGCTCCTGCATAGTACTGAATTGTCACATCATCTACTGTCAGGTCTGCCGGAACAGAAGCTCCTGCGTTGACCAAAGTGTTGAAGATATTTGACTCTGTTGTAGCCTGATCCATCCCATCACGGTATCCAACTGCATATACGCCATCTTCGTTTTTGTCATTTAACGCAAATCCTGTCTTTACAAGCGTTGCGCTTACTGAATATGTCTGATTTTCTCCTGCCTGATAAGATGCGCTTGCTGTCTGATTTGCAAAAGTGACATTATCAAGTGCTGTATCATTTACTTTAATCTCAGTTACCGCATAACCTGCATTGGGTGTTACTTCAATTGTAAATTCCTTGTTATTCTCTACCTTAACAGATGCATCACTGCTTTCGTTAATCTTAATTTTGGCATTTTCGACTGCTGTACTCTCTACTGTCGAATACTGTCTCAGTGTATATACCACTTTTACAGTTGTATCTGCCTGTACTGACGCTACTGTGTAAGTTCCGTTTTCATTTTGAGTCACGCCTTCTACAGTTACGTCATACCCGTCAATGTCTTTCACAGAAAATGTCACTGCTTCGTTTTGGTAAACCTTAGCAGATGATGCACTCTGTCCGTCGATCAACACTCCCCCTGCTTCATGTCCTTCGACTACAAAACCTACATTGTAGTAGATTTTAACTTGCATTGTCCCTGCATCTTTCCATTTTCCGAAAGGTTGCCGTGTCTGTACATCATACACATTTGACTGCAATGTGTGTGATTTTGTGATATCTACAGTCTGCCACTCATCCTGTGTCCCTGAAACCCGGAAACGATATTCAAGGGCAACCCCAAATGCATTTTGAAACTTTCCACGAAGATCTACCCCCGCTACTTTGTTCCCATGAAACTCTGCTTCATGTTCTGTCTGCTGTGTATTAGTATCTTCATCCTGTTGCTGTTGTTGATCCACCTGCTCTGTCGTCTCTTCCTGTGACTGCACTTGCTGTTCTGTCGTGCTCTGTGGCTCAGTCGCTGTCACATCTTCCGCAAATACGGTCGTCGGCACATTGCTTAATGTCAGCGCAAGTGTTAGTACAAGTGCAAGCAGACGCTTTGTCTGATTCTTTTTCATTACAGTACGTTCTCCCTTCTAATGTAATAATGTTCTGTTCTTGATTGTGGTAAAATTCCTGAAATGGTATTTTTTCCCAATGTTCATTATAAATATGAAAATCTATTGTTTTCAACACTTTCTCGGGTTTATGACGTTTTTCTCGTTTTTTTACATTTTTGTCGAGCAACCGGATTATTTGTCGTCAAATCACCTGTGTATTTTTCAAAAATCAAAATATGTATATTGCAAAATGTCGAATTAAACAAACCAAGATTTACACTTCGTATCAACCATGTTAAAATGTAACAATCACAATACTTGACAGATGTAGGAGTATACATACACATGCACTTTAAAAAGCTTTATTTAAATTTTTTTCCAGACAAAAAGTCGGGCGTCAATTGATCACTTTATAATACATACTTTGGATGCTGAGATTCATAAACTTATTGATGAAGTACATCCTCATTATCTGACCATTCCTGGAATTGAGCCGGGAATAAACAATTCCGGCACTGAATCTTATGACGGCAGAATGGTGAATCATGGTTCATCGCAGCTCCATGAGACTTGTGAGGTAAACCAGCTTATCCTTACAAACACCAACGAGACTTGCGAGCAATTGAACTTAACTTCTTATGTAGAATTCTGCTTCTTATTTCGAGTCAGGGACCGGCCGTGGTATGGGATTCCGCGATTCCTGCCAGGATCTGCTTGGATTCGTACACTTGATCCCAGATTGCGCGCGCCAGAAAATTCTCGACATTGCAGCGACACAGTTTGAAGATGGAAGCGGATTTAATGATGATCCACTGTGACTGATTGCAGGTACTGCTGCCTATATCAAAGAGACCGGGGATCTGTCTATCTTAGATGAAATGGTAGACTTCAACAATGATTCTGCACTTGCGAAACCATTATCAGAACATCTGAAACGTTCCTTTGACGGTCTGGAAATAGGTCCTTGTATTCCATCAAATATGGATGGATTTACGGCAACTCGTAAGTACCGCAATGCAGTGTATTACATCACAGTAAAGTACCCGAATCATGTAGAAGAAGTGATGGGATAAGAAATCCCCATCACTTCTCCATAGAATCATATTTCTCACGGTATTTTTTCGGTGTCATTCCATATTCTTCTTTAAACAGTTTATGGAAATGACTTGAATTTTCATACCCAACTTCTACAACAATCTGCTCTATCGGCGTGTCTGTCTCCGTCAGGAGATAGGCCGCCTGGAGTATACGTCTTCTTTGTAAATATTTTGTAAAGGTATAAGGGGAATACTGGGTCATAAGACGGCTTACATAATAGCATGGAAGATTATGATGTTCGCAAAACTTGTTAAGCGATGCCGTCTGGTAGTTCTCCTCTATGTATCTTAAGGCTTCCAGCACAATCTGACTTTCATAGGAAGATGGGGAGCCGACTGTGATCGTATACGTTCTATTCGATAATTCCATCAGCAGAACTCCCATCGTCGCCTGCAAAATTCTCTTGCTGTTTCGCGTCTGATTCAAAAGGCTTCGTGTCATATTCTCCAACAGATTCTGGGCATCCGGCAAATCCTGCAAATGAAAATGCAAAAACTCCTTATCTTTTCCGTCATTCTCCGCCGCTTTTTTTATAAAACGCCGAAGCGCCGTATCTTCGTTCAGCATGCTGAGCGGATATTGTAAAAACTCCGGAAGAACAAATATTTTAATTCCAATATCGTTATACCCCGAGGCGCTTGCTGAATGCGGTGTTCCCTGTTTGATAAACAAAACATCATCTGCTTCCAACTTAACTTCTGTCTTATCGATAATATGTGTCGCCGAACCACTGAACATATATATTATTTCCATGTATTTATGCGTATGCTCCGGGATATCTACAAATCTCGGCTGTTTCATAATATCAATCATAGCCCCTTCGCGAATCATCTTGTCCGTATCTATGACAGAACTTCCTTTTTTTATCACATAAGGCGCCAGCACATTTTTCTCATTTTTAATAAATTCTTCTTCCTTACTGTCTATCTTTTTCAAATATTCCAATAATTTCCGTTTCACAAATTTTCTCCTAGGCTTGTTTTTGCAAATTATAGCACAATTTTTTTTCTTTCTCTATAATTACTTCCTTTTTGTACAAAAAAATAACCGCTTTTACCATTTATTTCCTTTTTTTGCAAAAATCAACGGTTTTTTTGCAATTACCGTTCTAGCGGATTTACAAAAAATATATTATACTATTATTGTATAAGCGATTTATCACAATCGTTTTCCAAAACTTTATACGCACTTAAAACAAGAAAACCGGACATCTTACCCCTTCTCAACGTGTCCGGTTTTTTGTTATCTATTTTTAAATAAATCTCCCTAAGAATCCATATATTCCATTGGATTCACCGGTTCCCCATCTTTTAGCAGCTGAAAATACAAATTACAACCTTCCACACTGTAATATTTTGTAGGCTCACTTAAGTATCCTACCAGTTCGCCTTGCTCCACATAATTTCCTTCCTGTACCGGAACTTCTTTCAATTGCCCGTAAACAGCCTCATAGCCATTTCCAAGGTCCATCGTCACCGTGTTCCCCGTCTGCGCATTGACCTCCACTGATTTTACAATTCCTCTTGCAGATGCCGTTACCTCTGTTCCAACTTCTCCCCCGATAATCAATGCCGGATTGTATTTGTATTGATCCAGCGTAGAAAAATAAATCGTCTGATCCATGCTGTAATTCATCAACACATTTCCATCCACAGGCCATGCAAGCAGATCATTTTCTGAAAATGCCAGCGCATCTGGCTGTGTTGCCGTTGGTGAGGTCTGATTCTGTCTCTGCTCTGTCTGTGTTTGTGTCTCTTCTTTTTGTTTTTCTGTCTCCTGTGCTTTGTTCTGAATTGCCTGACTGTTTGTCGTTTGGCTCTTTTCTGTCTCTTTAATGTCTTTTTGTTTTTCTTCAGTATCAGTTTTTTCTTCCGCCTTTGCCAGCTGTCTGCTCATATCTCTCTTATAACGGCTGAATGTAAAAAATCCCACTAACGCAATTACCGCCACAAAACAAATGACCAGACCGACCGCAGCACCTTTCCCTCTTCTTGAAGGTCCTAGATTATTTTTCATATTTATCACCTCTGACTATATTTTTGCCAGAAAATGATACGCTTATTCTACATTCAACAAAATTTCCGCGACCTCTTTCATTTCTGTTCCCTCGTAGAAATACTGCAAAATTTCATCGTATTTTTTACCTTCTTTTGCCATCTCATTTGCCGTATTTTGGCTCATCCCGAGTCCATGACCAATTCCTTTTGTCGTCACACGCATCTTTCCCTCAAACTCCTGCAGTTCAAAGCAGCTGGACAACAATCCATATGTATCCCGAAAGGTTTCTCCGTTCAAAGTCTCCTCGCCCACTTTTACTCCGGTCACATATCCGGCGCTGTCCTGAGAAGTAATTTGCGCTCCCGCTGCTTTGATGAGCTTACTTTCCATCTGCCCGTCCGCTTCCACATCCTTCGGACACTCCTTCATCTGCAGATACGGATACTCATCCGTCCCAAGTACTTCTTTGCCAATTCGAGTTTTTCCATTGCTTAACTGATGGAACGGCACCATTGCCAGTTGGCCATTGTACATCACAACTTGTCCATCGGTCTCATTCCAAACACGCTCCAGTTTTTTATAATTTTTCTGAAATGCACTCCTGCCCCATTGATTTTTCATATCAGATTTCGTAAAAAAGCGCTCCGTCATAACTGCTTTCTCTCCTTGTTCCTCAATTTTTTTATAGATAGTTGTCCGAACAATGACAGCCTGTGCTTTCAATGCCTCCTCTTCAAAATCAACTGAAATCTCTTTTGCCAGCGTTCCAATACAGTACTCTTTCAACGGAACCTCTTTTGTTCCAGACTCCGTTTTTACTTTAATATAACCATTTTTTCCGTCTTGATTTGCCTCTATGCTTTTCCCATTCATAAATATGGTAATAATATATGGCAATAATACAATAATCACAAATACCGCGCATATTTTTTTTATTTTCCGTTTCATACAAACAAGCCTCCCATACTTTATTGTATGAGAGGCTTATCTCTTTTATGAGTTTCTTTTTCTTACAAGTACCACTGCACCTGCTGCTATCATCGCAAGCATCCAGCCAGCTGCCGCTGTTGCATCTCCTGTCTTCACCGGTTTTTTGTCCTGAGAAGGATCTTTCTTATTTGTATCACCTTTTGAAGGATTCTGAGGATCCTTTGGATCTTCTTTTCCAGGCTCGTTCTTTCCTTTTACTTTCACTGTAAAATCTGCACTCGCTGTCTTGCCTTCTGGATCTGTCACAGAGATTGTCACGATAACATCTGTGTCCTTCTTCGGCGTTGTCACTGTTCCATCTAATGCGATAATACCTTCCGGATTTACTTTTGTAATCTGGATCTTATATCCTTCTGGGACTTTCGGAAGAACAAGTTCTGTCTCTCCCTTTGTAATCACTGTCGGCACTTTCTGTCCTGCAATAATTTCATCTAAGATATCCTGTGCTGTCGGAGCTTCCGGTTTCACATCCATTTTCTTAAAGTTTGCTGTCAGTGTTGTGTTTGCTGTCACTGCAAATGTGTATGGATTGGAACTACTTACTTCTTTTCCGTCTGTATCTGTCCAGTTTACAAACTCATATCCTTCATTTGCTGTCGCTGTCACAGTCGCATTCATGCCATCTTCATAGACACCATCTTCTTTGTCCATAGAGACAGTTCCCATCGCTTTTTCACTATCTTTTACATTTACAGAGACCGTATACTTTTTAACCGGTGTCTCTTTTTCTTCCACTGTAACCTTGACTATCGCTTTCAATCCATCTGGATTCGCAATTCCTTCCGGTAGAGTTAAAGCGCCTTCCAATACATATGTCTTACATTCCTGTGCATTGTAAGTTCCTTTCTCCCATGTCACATCTACTTCCGCTGTCTCGTTCTTTCCATATGTGACAGATACTTTTTCCGGCAGATCCAAATCTTCAAATGCAGTTCCCTGTACAACGGTAATATCATCTAGTTTTTCCACATCTGTGATGTTTTTGTCTTCTGTCTCTCCAGTCTTTTCAAACTTCGCAATCAAAGCTGTATTTCCATTCACCTTGAACGTATACTCTGCTTTTTCAGATACTTTCTCGCCGTTTGGACGATACCATCCCTCAAATGCGTACCCTTTATCCGGTGTCGCTGTAACCGTCACAGATTCTCCTGCTGACACATCTTTACCGCCGCTTACTTTTCCACCTTTTTCTGCTTCCACATATACGGTATAAATCTTATCGGTTACTTTTTTATCTGCAATATTGAATTCAGATACGGTTACCCAGCCATCATTTGACTGAGTTGCAACAAACTTGAATCCGTATACCATTTGTTTGTCGAACGTAAATGCTTTCTCTGATTTGTCAGCCGCAAATGTCTTATCTTTTGCAACCTCTACCCATTTTCCGTCCTTTTCAGTCTGAATATAAAGAGACGCCTTTGTTACCTGACCACTGTTCGTGTCCTGACGTGGAGCAAATAACACTTGATTAATTTCATATCCTTTATCAAATTTAACTTCTGCCCAGATACTTCCATCTGCACCTTTACCTGTTCCGGCTGCTCCGGCACTTGTCGGAACTTTGTCTTTTGTAGCCTGAGACCAGTCAGAGTGCCAGTGTGTAGAAGAACTGTTATCAAATGCCATGCCTATGACACCTTCTTTTCCACCACCTTGTGAAGTCGGAGTCTCTGACTCTGCTGTTCCGGTCCAAGCCGCTTTATTATAAATATCCTGTTCCGGTTCTTTTGCTGATACAACTACATTATCAATCACCGCAGAGACTGTCTCTGTCTTAGAACCGATTCTTTCCAGCGGCAGTGCAAATGTGGCATTGGTAATATTCTCTTTTTTCACCATGTCATTGTGAATGAATTTTCCTTTTGCATCCGCAACAAACTCGCCATTTACATACAGACTTGTCTTCTGCTGATCGGTTGTGATTGTAATAGTTACATTCTTTCCTACCGGAAGCTCATAGTCAAAATAGTAATTGTAAAGCTCTCTTGTAAATCCTAATTTGCCATCTTCCATAATTCGGATATCGTGTGTTCCATATGCCGCGTCAGACTCAAATAAGATATCACCCGGTTTTGCCGGCTCTTCCAACTTAATGTCAAATGACAATTGGTTTCCATTTCCAAGCTCTTCAATCGGTGATGTCACATAACTTTCGCCATCTTTTAATACCAATGCGTTTTCTTTTACTTCCGCATTCTTTCCTTCTTTCAGATCACGTTTGTTCTCCGAACCGTCTTTTAAGCCATCTTCGAAATCATAGCTTTCGTAATTTTCACCTTTTTTGTCTTCCTGATAATAAGGATTTGTATTCGGTCCTGTTCCTTTATCGGTTGCTAATTTTGCAAGCGCATCTGCACTTCCTTTTTCCTTACCAGTTGCAGCCCATGTCTTCTCCGCATAAAATGGAAGTGCATCAAAGAAACGCCAGTATAAATCAGATTCGCTTAATCCGGACGCTCTCTTGTCAATGTTATCGCTCCAAAGTGCAAATGCTGCCCCGAGCATCTGGTCATCGCCCGCCGGAACATACTTGTATGCTCCGCCTTTTACTCTTACTTTATTTGCCTCAAACTCATTAAAAATTCGCTCTACATTTAACAAATCTCCATACGCATTTGCACGTGCTTTACTTCCATCTGGAACCATGTAGCCAAAATTATCAATTGTGTTGATGAGATCATATCCCATATTGTACATTTCGATTCCATCTGCCCAGTCGGCTGACCAAAGATTCATCTCCACATTTTCAATAGCTTCTTTATCAATCTCTGTCACCGGATTATCTTTGATCCATGTAAGGCCGCCCCACATACGCACTGTATTTGTCTCTTTTACATGAGGAACCAGATCATTTACAAATCCGCGGTACGCTTTGTAATCTGCCAAAAATTCGTCTGCACCGATATGTACGGTTGTCTCACTGTCAAATGTTGGATTGTCACCCTTTGTATAATCATCAAAAATTTCTTTAATTTTTTCTTTTGTCTCTGTCTTAGAAACGTCAAGATGATCTACCAGTGGTCTGTTTGCATTTAAAGACGAAACTTTATTTTTTACCATCAGATCCGGCCATATCTTTGTAAATGAAGTTGCATGTGCCGGCACGTCAATCTCAGGAACAATATTCATGCCAAGAGCTCTCTCGTCCTGAATAAATTGTCTGAAATCTTTCTTAGAGATCGAGTAGTCTTTCGCTGTAGGTGTCTCCCCTTTTTCATTAGAAAGTCCGGATTCCAGACGGAAGGCCTCATAAGCTTTAAATGCCTCATTTTCCTGAGCGCCCTTTCCGTAATCCTCCAGGAAAATGTAGTTATCTGACAAATGTGCCTGGAAATCGTTCATTTTATAATAGCGCATCGTTCTTGTAACTTCTTTCATCATCTCCAAAGAAACCGGCTTACGAGCAACGTCAAACAAGAATCCACGCGTCTCAAAACGAGGATAATCACGCATCTGCCCAACATTGTATCTCTCATTGTTTTCTTTATACATCTGAAGGATTGTCTGCATGCCATACATGTTACCTGTGGTGTCAACAGATGCAACATTGATACGGTCTTTTTGAATATCCATCGTATATCCTTCTTCTCCGAGAAGCTCATCCGGCGCTTTCAGCTCAAAGTTGAATGCATTCGCCTCAGCCCCGCCTTTTTTCGCTGTCAGCTTGATTCCCGTGAAATCCTCATAATCACTTACAAACTCATCTACAACATCTTTTAATTTATCATCTGTATAGGTAACTGTCTTTAGGGAAGATACCGCTATCTTCTCCGTCGAGTCCGAATACCACTCCTGAATCTCCGGAATTACAGTTGGTTTGGCATTCTTACCATCTGCCTGAGTCTTTGTTCCTTTGACAATATAATCAACATCTTTCGTTTCTTTCCCTTTTCCTGTTGCAGTCTCTGTTACAACATAAGATACCTTTACAGTCTTGTCCGTCAACGGATGTACGATTTTCCCATTATCCCCAATAATCTGCTCAAAATCTGCTCCGTTTAGTTTTACCGAAAAACCAGCCGGAACTACAGGCATCTCAAGTGTATCTACATCTGCCGCAATTGTCTTACTCTCAGCTTCAATAGCTTCTACTACCGAATCCAGAGTCGCTCCCTGCTCTGCCTGATCGTTGGAATACACCTCCATCTCCAAAATTCCGATATTATTCCATTCTGCTGCTTCCGCAACAAAATTACAAAGCTTCAGTTCTTTTGCCTCAATCGGCTGGTCCAGTCGAATGACAACTTCGTTTTTATATCCTTCTCCCTGCTTTGTATTTGTAAAACTCTTCGCAGTCTTCTCTTCACCATTTTTATCTATATATTTTATATCAAAGCTTTTTACATTAGATGGCTGCGGCGCCACATCTCTTTCCAAAAAGTGAATCTTAATCTCTTTCACAGAAGTCAGTCCTGCAAATTTGGAATTTAACCAAATATTGGTTGTCGGTGTCTCGTAGTCACTCGCCCAACGATTCGCCTTATCAGTCTTGCCGTCTTTTACTTTATCTGCGGTAAATTGTGTATTTTTCTCCACACTGGAAGCCGTAACAGTCGCATTCGCCATATGATTTTTATTTGGAGTCGCATCTGCAACCTCCACCAACTCACTGTACACCTCAATCTCATTGATTCCTACATTCTTCCAGTTGATTGTTCCCTGGTCTGCCGAAAGTACAGTTACTTTTACTTTTGTCGCTTTATGATTCTTATCTAATTGAATCACTTCTTTTTGTTTTGCCTTGGCAGTCTTTTTATAAACCTCTGTATATTTTCCGTTTTCTTCTAATTCAATTTTATAGCTTAAAATATTCTGTGCTTCATCTGTTCTCTCAAAATTAATATTAATCTGGCGTACTGTCTTCTCACCGTCCAAATCAATTTCAATCCATTCATTATCTGCCTTGTTCTGTGCAGTTCCCCAACGGGTAGCCATATCACCATCCACAGCTTTTGCTGGCGATGTATCAATCTGATCACTCACCTCATAACTACTCGCCGTCACATTGCATCCTTTTGCGAGATTTAAGTTCTCTGCTGCCTGTACCGGTCCCATATCAACCAAAGCGATATTTGCTATCATAACCGTTGCCAGCAATCCACTTACAACCTGTTTCTTTTTCATTCTCCTCTTTATCTCCTTTCCTTTTCTACATAGAATTGCTAAAAAAGACCAAAGTATCCCTCTCTCATTCAAAGTCTACCCTGGTCTTGCCTAATTCAATAGTAACAATCCTATCTGCCTGTCTCAATTATTTCTATAATAACAAATTTCATCTATTATTTCTATATTTTCTATATTTTTTCTATTTTTTTAGTTGATATGCACAATTTAAATTGCACGTTTTTATTCAACTTTCCGCAATCACTTTAATCTACAGTGACTGCGTCTCGATTTGTTTTAAAATACATAGCTCTTGCAATTTTGCTCTTTTCAAGATACCCTTGCATCTCAAGATTTCCAAGCACTTGCTTTCTCAAATACGTAGAATCACTGATTCCCAAGTGCTCTGCAATCTCCGAAACTTTATGAGCCCGGTAATAGCAAAAAGAAAGAACCTTATCATCATAATCAGTCCCACTCTGTACCGGCACAAAATTCAGAACTGGAAGATTGTTATCTTCCACTCCATCCATATAGGTCAAATCTGGTAATACAAGCGTAAAATGATCCGATGAAGAATAAATATATGGTCGATGCATTTCATCTGCCATTTTATACTCTTCCACAATTTTATCAAATCCTGTACCGGCCGCCTCCATCACATTACAGCTTACTAAGACAGCTGTAATCAGTTCATTTCTTCTTTTCGAAATAATACCTGATAAGTCATACGTTTTTCCTATCTTTTCGCCTCTGTAAAAACTTCCCGGAGAGGAAATTTCCAATCTGTCCTTAAACATATCAACTTGAATCTGTGTCCCATCAAGAAAATAATCCCGATGTGCAACGGCATTAATTACCCCTTCAAATAATGCTCTCTGTGGGTATGCATCGATATTTTTTCTAGTATCTCCAAGTTTAATCATAGAATGATTCATTCTCTGCGTGACAAATTCCATAATGTAATTGATGACATCCAAAATATTTCCTGAAAAACGATTGATTGTTACAATTCGTTCGCTCCCCTTGTTAAATCCAGAAAATACAGAACATTGCACCTCTGTCTTTTTATCTTGATAATCATCAGCAAACAACGTTGCTCCATTCGCAAGAAAACCTTCCTCATCATAAAATCCCATTGATTGCAATGCTTTTTCTGATAACTCTTTTCCATTATTGTGTGAAGTGTAAAACTGACGAAGCTTTTTAAACTTGGACACATCATACTTTACATCTGATGTCAAAATATCATATTGCGTATTTTTACTTTTCACACTCATTTCTATAATTTCTTCATAAGTTGCTCCATTTGTAAAACCATCTCTTCTCATAAAAATAGATGGGATATTTTTATATTTTAAAATGATTGGTTTGACAGCAGATTCCAGTACTCTTACACGTATCAGAAATCGTTCTTTACCTTTGATTTCATAACGAATAAAAGAGGGTTCCATCCGTGGTCTCGGCACCAAATGTTCATTGACCTGGTTATTGAAATAATTACGTTCATTATCTGCCGCACTTCTATCAAACCCAATCAATTTATTTGTTTTATCCTCTACTCCAATATAAAACTCTCCGCCCTGAGCATTTGCAAATCCTGCGATTGTCTTCAGCCATCCTACTACATCGTCTCTGTTTAATTTGCTCTTGCACTCAAATTTGTCGTTCTCCAGTTGTATATCGTCTATCACTTCTTCCAAATACATCTAATCACCTCACCTATTTTCTCTACGATTATTTTACTTCAAGCTCACTTCAAAGTCAACTTCAAGCTTACTTCAAAATCACTTCAAAGTAATTTGAAGTGAGAGTTCACACAATTAGTTTTCCACAAAAAAAGATTTCAAACCGGTAGTTTTCCCCACCGATTCAAAATCTTTTTCTTTCAACTTTTCTATTATTCTACATCTGTCACTTCCACTGTGACTTTATCCAGTTTCCAAATATCATCTACATATTCCTGAATTGTTCTGTCTGATGTAAACTTACCACAAGATGCTGTCTGGATCAGCGCCATCTTAGACCATCTGTCCTGATCTCTGTAAGCTTCTTCCACACGTTTCTGTGCTTCTGCATAGCTTCTGAAATCTTTCAAGATAAAGTAAGTGTCGGCTCTGTCGCTGCTGTTTGTATTCAGCAGAGAGTTGTACAGATCTCGGTAAAGTTCTCTGTCACCGTTTCCGTAAGTTCCGTCTACAAGCTGGTCTACCACACGTTTGATATCCCAATCATTAAAGTAAATGTCAATCGGATTGTATCCGCCATTGTTCTCATAGTTAATAACTTCATCGGAACTCAACCCGAAAATAAATGCATTTTCCATTCCGACTTCTTCCACAATCTCCACGTTTGCGCCGTCCATTGTTCCAAGTGTCGGAGCGCCGTTTAACATAAACTTCATGTTTCCGGTTCCGGATGCTTCTTTTGATGCTGTAGAAATCTGTTCACTGACATCTGCTGCCGCGAAGATCAGCTCTGCATTGGATACTCTGTAATCTTCGATAAACACAACTTTAATCTTTCCGTTGATGCTTCTGTCATTATTAATCACATCTGCGACAGAATTGATCAGCTTGATCGTCTGTTTTGCGCGTATATATCCAGCCGCCGCTTTTGCGCCAAAGATAAATGTTCTCGGATAGAATGACATCTCCGGATGCTCTTTGATCTGATTGTACAGATACATCACATGTAAAATGTTCAATAACTGACGTTTGTACTCATGAAGTCTCTTCACCTGAACATCAAAGATAGAGTTCGGATCTACTTCAATTCCGTTGTGTTCCAAAATATATTTCGCAAGACGAACTTTATTTTGATACTTGATCTCCATAAATTCTTTTCTCGCTTTTTCATCTTCCACAAGTGGTTTCAGTTTTTCCATCTCCTGCAAATCTGTGATCCATCCTTTTCCGATATGAGCTGTAACCCAGTCAGCGAGAAGCGGATTACCATGCAGCAAGAAACGTCTCTGAGTAATACCGTTTGTCTTATTGTTAAATTTCTCCGGCATCATCTCATAGAAATCTTTCAGTTCCTGATGTTTTAAAATCTCTGTATGCAGTTTTGCCACACCGTTTACAGAATATCCTGCTACGATCGCAAGATGCGCCATCTTCACCTGTCCATCATATAAAATCGCCATACTGCGTACTTTATCTTCATTGCCAGGATATTTTGCACGGATTTCATTTACAAATCGGCGATTGATCTCTTCCACAATCTGGTAAACACGAGGTAGCAGTCTCTGGAACAAGTCGATTGGCCATTTTTCAAGCGCTTCTGCCATGATCGTATGGTTTGTGTAAGCACAAGTCTTCGTCGTAACCTCCCACGCTTCATCCCATTCCAGTCCATGCTCATCCATAAGCAGTCTCATAAGCTCTGCAACCGCAACTGTAGGATGCGTATCATTCATCTGAATCGTCACTTTTTCGTAGAACTTATGGATATCATCATGGTCTCTCAAATATTTGTCAACGGCTTCCTGCAAACTTGCAGAGATAAAGAAATACTGCTGTTTCAGACGAAGCTCTTTTCCCGCATAATGGTTATCATTCGGATACAGTACCTCTACAATCGTCTTTGCAAGATTCTCCTGCTCTACAGCTTTTTGATATTCTCCACGGTCAAATGAATCCAAATGGAAGTCTGTGATTGCCTTCGCATCCCAGATGCGAAGTGTATTTACAAGGTTATTGTTATATCCGACAATCGGCATATCGTATGGAATCGCAAGGACAGACTCAAAATTCTCCTGAATAAACATATCCTTTCCTGTCTTTGGATCTTTTTCCACACGGATATTTCCTCCGAAACGCACCTCTTTTGCGTATTCTTCACGTCGGATTTCAAATGGATTTCCTTCTTTTAACCAGTTATCCGGTGTCTCGACCTGATATCCATTCTCTATTTTTTGTTTGAACATACCGTAATGATAGCGGATTCCGCAGCCATAGGCTGCGTATCCCAAGGTTGCAAGTGAGTCAAGAAAGCATGCTGCCAGACGCCCGAGTCCGCCATTTCCAAGTGCCGCATCTGGTTCTTGATCTTCAATCACATTCAGATTGATTCCCATCTCCTCCAATGCTTCCTGCACTTCTTTATAGTCAGTCAAATTGATCAGGTTGTTACCCAAAGCTCTTCCCATCAAAAATTCCATAGACATATAATATACAGTTTTTGGGTCATCTTTTTTATATTGTTCCTGTGTCATCAGCCATCTGTCGATGATATCATCTTTTACAGCATAAGACACTGCCTGAAACAATTGCTGCTGTGTTGCTTCCTCTACTGTCTTTCGATACAGTCTTTTTACATTGCTTTTTACAGTTTTTTGGAATTCCACCTTATCAAATTTTTCACGGTACATAATCACAACCTCCTATTTTTCTACTCCCATAGTCATAGTTTCACCGTTGATGTTCCATTCTTTTTTGTATCCGCCAGGTGTTCCTTTGATTACTTCTGTAGCCAAAACTTCTCCGCCAATTTCAGTTTCATATTTTTCAAATACAGCCTCTGCCTTTTCTGTTCCCTGATAATATAGTTTAATCTTATCTGTCACTTCAAAGTCTGCTTCTTTTCTCATTGTCTGAATCTTGCTGATCAGCTCTCTGACAAACCCCTCTTCCAGCAATTCTTCTGTCAGGTTTGTGTCTAAGACAACTGTGATTCCATTATCACTCTCAGATACATAGCCTTCCATCTGAGCTGTATCGATCAAAAGATCCTCTCTGAACAATGTCACTTCCTGTCCATTTACGTCCAATTTCAAAGCTTCTGTCGCATTCAGTTCATCCATTGCCTGATTTCCGTCTAAGTTTGCTAAAGCTTCTTTGATTCCGCCCAGTAATTTACCGTATTTCGGTCCTACTGTTCTCATCTGTGGTTTAAATGTATAAGAAGTAAAGTTTCTCACATCATCTGTGAATTCCATCTCTTTTACGTTCAACTCTTCTTCCACGATTTCCTGATAAAATTCAGGTAATACTACATTTGATTTTACAAACATCTTTCCAATTGGCTGACGGTTCTTGATATTTGCTGTATTACGGCACGCACGTCCCATAACAACCAGTTTCAGAACTTCGTCCATGTTTGCTTCCAAATCTTTATCGATATAAGCCTCGTTTGCAGCTGGATAATCACATAAGTGAATACTTTCCGGAGCATTTGCATCAATGCTTCTTACAAGATTCTGGTAAATGTCTTCTGTCATAAACGGAATCATCGGTGCAGCCACTTTTGCCACTGTCACAAGTGCTGTGTAAAGTGTCATATATGCGTTGATCTTATCCTGCTCCATTCCTTTTGCCCAAAAACGTTCACGGCTTCTTCTTACATACCAATTACTCATATCATCTACAAAATCCTGCAATGCTCTTGCACTTTCCGGAATTCTGTAGTTTGCAAGATTATCATCTACTGTCTTGATCAGTGTGTTCAGTTTTGACAGTAACCATTTATCCATAACAGATAATTTATCATATTCCAAATTGTATTTTGTTGCGTCAAATTGGTCGATTTCCGCATAAAGTACGAAGAATGCGTAAGTATTCCACAATGTACCCATGAATTTACGCTGTCCTTCCACAACCGCTTTTCCGTGGAAACGGTTCGGCAGCCATGGCGCGCTGTTTACATAGAAATACCAACGGATTGCATCTGCTCCGTATGTCTCTAATGCATCGAACGGATCGACTGCATTTCCTTTGGACTTACTCATCTTCTGTCCGTTCTCATCCTGTACGTGTCCGAGAACGATAACATTCTTATAAGGCGCTTCATTGAAGATCAATGTGGAGATCGCAAGCAATGAGTAGAACCATCCACGAGTCTGGTCAACCGCCTCTGAAATAAAGTTTGCCGGGAACTGCTGCTCAAATAATTCTTTGTTCTCAAATGGATAGTGGTGCTGTGCAAATGGCATTGCTCCACTGTCAAACCAGCAGTCGATTACTTCCGGAACACGGTGCATCTCTTTTCCACAATGCGGACACTTGATTGTCACAGCGTCGATAAATGGGCGGTGAAGTTCGATGTCATCCGGACAGTTGTCGGACATCTCTTTTAATTCTGCAATGCTTCCAATTGAATGCATATGTCCACATTCACATTCCCATACATTTAACGGAGTTCCCCAGTAACGGTTACGGCTTATTCCCCAATCCTGAACATTTTCAAGCCAATCGCCGAAACGTCCTTTTCCGATGCTCTCCGGAATCCAGTTAATCTTGTTGTTGTTTCTGATCAAATCTTCTTTTACCGCTGTCATCTTGATGAACCATGACTCACGTGCATAGTAGATAAGCGGTGTATCACAACGCCAGCAGTGTGGGTAGCTGTGCTCGAAATTCGGAGCATCAAATAAAAGATTTCTCTTTTCCAGATCTTCTAATACAAATGGGTCTGCTTTTTTACAGAATGTTCCTGCCCAAGGTGTCTCTGCTGTCATCTCACCTTTTTCATCTACTAACTGTAAAAATGGAAGGTCATATTTACGTCCTACCTGAGCATCATCCTCACCAAATGCAGGAGCAATATGAACGACACCTGTACCGTCTGTCAATGTTACGTATGTGTCACATGTCACATAGTATGCTTTTTTATTCAGTTCCACAAATGGGAATAATGGTTCGTATTCTTTTCCTTCTAAATCTGTACCGACATAGCTTTCCAATACTTCGTATGCAGGAGTTCCCTCTTCCGCAAGATTTCCAAGTACTGTGTCAAGCAATGCCTCTGCCATATAGTATGTGAATCCGTCTGCTGCTTTTACTTTTACATAAGTCTCATCTGGGTTCACACAGAGAGCCACGTTTGACGGCAATGTCCAAGGTGTTGTTGTCCATGCCAGAATATAAGCGTCTTCGTCTTTTACTTTAAATCTTACGATTGCGGATTTCTCTTTGACATCTTTGTAACCCTGCGCTACTTCGTGGCTGGAAAGCGGAGTTCCACAACGCGGACAGTAAGGTACAATCTTGTATCCTTTATATAACAATCCTTTATCCCAAATCTGTTTTAATGCCCACCATTCTGATTCAATGAAATCGTTGTGGTAAGTTACATATGGATTTTCCATATCTGCCCAGAAACCAACAGTCGCAGAGAAGTCTTCCCACATCCCTTTATATTTCCAGACACTCTCTTTACAGTGTGCGATAAATGGCTCCAAACCATACTCTTCAATCTGTTCTTTTCCGTCTAATCCAAGCATCTTTTCCACTTCAAGCTCTACCGGAAGTCCGTGTGTATCCCATCCTGCTTTTCTAGGTACCATGTACCCTTTCATTGTACGGTATCTCGGAATCATATCCTTGATAACACGAGTCAACACGTGGCCGATATGCGGTTTCCCGTTCGCTGTCGGAGGTCCGTCATAAAACGTATATGTCTCCCCCTCCTTACGATTTTCCATACTCTTCTCAAAAATCTTGTTATCAGCCCAAAACTTTTCCGTCTTCTTTTCACGATCTACAAACTTTAAATCTGTGGATACCTTCTGATACATTTCTTCTTCCTCCTTCTTATTTGGGGACGTAGTATTTTTCAATTTTACTACGTCCCTAATTGACACATGCCCTGTCCCTTTTTGAATTTTGATACAAAAAAACTCCCATCCTGTAATCAGGACGAGAGCTGTAAAACCTTCGTTATACCACCTATTACACCATACTGACATATGCGTTCCTGCTAACGGTGGAATCCCGGCAGTACCTATTGGACAACTTCGTTCGGTCACTGCAACTCAGAAGTGATCTTCAAATATATTCTACTCGTATCAGGCTCTCACCATCCCTGACTCTCTTTGACTTTAAAATATATCCTACTGTCTTCGTCAACGTTTTTTCATATATCACTAACATTATAAAAAGAAACCCTTGGTTCGTCAAGGGTTTCTCTATTTTTTCTCTTACTCTGCGACTTCTGATCCTTCAATAATTTCTCCTTGTTCCACTCGGTTGATCAAATCCTCAATGTTTGCAACCGATGTCTCATCCGGATATGTAACATAGAGCGGACCTGAGCTAGCTGCCGAATAACAGATATCTTTTCCTCCGGTTCCCTCCGCTGCGACTGAATAAATATTCCAGCTTCCGCCTTTACTCAACTGTGTCTTGATCAAAGATTGGATCTGTTCCTGAGACATGTTAGTCTCTACATTTCCACTTACGTCGTCGATAATTGAGTTCGCTTTCATAAGCATCTGAGGCGAAATCATTTTCTTGATCATGGCCGTGATAACTGCCTGCTGATTCTTTCCTCTCTGGTTATCTCCGCCCGGCACATTCTCACGTTCTCTTGAGAATGCCAGCGCTTCTTCACCGTTAAAATGGTTGATTCCCTGTTGTACATCCATGACATGTTCCGAGTTCTTACTTGTCGTAAATGCATACTCAGAATATACATCAACACCACCTAAATGGTCTACAATGTCAATTAAAGAAGTAAAGTTAATTCTGGCATAAAATGGAATCTCAACTTGATACAACTCTTCCAATGTCTTCATTGAAACATCCACACCATAATTTCCGGCATGTGTCAGCTTATCATTCTCCCCTCCGGAAATGCCCGGAATCGGCACATAGTAATCTCGCGGTGTAGTAACCAAAAGAATCTGATGCGTCTTTGGATTCACTGTGGCAATGATATTCACATCACTTCGGCTTGTCTGTTCAATATCCCCATACACATCAATACCACTGATATACACACTGAATGGATCCTGTATGCTCGTATCCACCGACGTGCTGGCAAGTTCTTTCTTAATCTTGTGCTCATAAATAATACGAACACTCTTTTTATATCCTGCAAATGACTCAGAAATATTATCTGTATAACCTTCATTGTAAATAATCGCATCTACTTTTTTATCATGCAGTGCCTCTGCCTGTTCCTGAAGATCTTGATATTCAACTACCGTTATGTCTTTTCCAAGCTCCTCGGAAACCATCTGAATAGCTGCCTCCATATCCGTTCTTCCCATCTTATACTGAACACCAAACGTGTAATTCTCAGTATCTTTGATATCTTTTGCCGGGTCATCTTTTAATACAGCTACAACCATATTATCAATCTTATAGTTGCCTCCCGTAATCTTGTCCAATGCCCCGTTCGCCTTTCCGATATAATATGTTCCGACGCTGATCACCATAATCAGGACTACACTCAATATCTTTCCGCCAATTGCTTTCTTCTTTCTATTCAACTGCGTAAATAGTGTAAGCCCAAGCAGCAACAATAGAATACCTCCGATTATAAGCATGTATTTCAACGGAATAATTCCTATAATGTGGAGCATACCAACACATAACATCGACACAATTGCCTGAATTGTGACAAGAGTCAATCCTACCTTGTGCGGCTTTGCTCTCCCTCTGCGTCTTACATTTTTCCTGTTTTTATTTTTTCTGCGCTTTCTAGATCTTGTTTTTCCATCCTCGTCCAAACTTTGCCGATCTCTTGCGTTCTCCAGTTTTCTTTTTTTCCTCTGCTGTAATTCCTCAAATGCCTCTCTTTGCTCTTGATTTGTCCTTTTTCTAATCATTTAATGAATCCTCTTTCGCATGTTTCACATTTTGCTTCATTTAAACTCAATGATTATATCATATTCTGTCGAAAATTACGAACATTTTAAGATATTTTTAATAAAAAGGCATTTTCACATTTCCTACTCGTCTAAAATTCCTGCTTCCCGAAATTTTCCCACTACAGCTGCAGTATCCTTTTTTGCCTGCTTTTCCTCCACGTCATATTCTTCCATTAGCGCTTTCACCAGCTGCTCTTGCGTACATTCTTTTTCCAAATTTCTCCACAGAAATGCTCCTGTCTCATTCAATTGTATCATGCCGTGGAACTGTCTGCTCTCTCCTTCCACCGGAACTGCCGCAAACACTCCTGCTACCTCTCTCAATATAAATCCTTCTCTAATTTTCATGCTCTGATTTTTCCTCCAATCCCATCTCTTTCATACATGCTCTTATCTTTTTATTCTGATCCTGATTTCTAAGCGTGCGAAATTCTCCGATTATCTTTCCCGGAGAACATATCACTTTTTTTGTCAAACGATGTATCCACGCCATCCAAATTCTCCGTGGGTATTGTGCCAGCCACGGATATGCAACAATTAACTGTTCCTGGTTTGGAAATATCCTCTGCAGGAAATAAGCTTTTTTATTCTCATATCGATTGACCTCTGTCTGTAAATGAAACTGAAAAAGACCATAAGTTCCACTCTGTACTATATAATTCCAGACCGGCTCTTTTTCAAGGCTCTCACCACATTTTCCTTTTTGAAGCAACTCCCTGATTTTCTTTTCCATTGTAAAAAGTTTTGCCTGAGTTAGCTGATTTTCCACAATTTTTGTATTGCAGCAACTCATCTTTGTGTTTTCAAACACAAGAAAATCTAACAGCATCCGTATCCCTGCTCCTCCATGCTCGAAGTGCTTCGCCATATGTCCTGTCTGGTACAGATAAAAATCTTCCCAGGACATCTGATACTCTGTCTGACATCCTTCTTTTTTTGTGCTTCGTTCCCAGACTCCTTCCATATAATTATCCAAAGTCTCATAGCCTGTCCCACAGTCTTTGTGAATTTCTACTGTCATACAAGGCTCTTTCTGATAGACATCATGATGCCCTCCCTTATGCAGGACCCGATATCCAAGCTTTTCCATCAGCACAGATACCCGCTCAAGATCTTTTGTCTTTACTAAGATATCCAAATCTGTCAAAAACCGCATGTCCTGAGAAGGATACTCGTATTTTAACAAACCGCCTTTCAGCAGCATCCGCTCAATGCCTTCCTCCTCAAAAAGTTTTGTCAGCTTTTCATATTCATGGTATTGTATCGTCTCCCGCATAATTCCGGATAATCTTGCTTTTTGAAACTGCTTTTTTACTTCATCCGGTATCTGTTCACAATATTCTTTATTCAGGCATAGTTGTTCCACCGCATACGCCACAATATTTTCAATGCGATGATAAGCACTTATCTCATATATCTTCTGCCAATCTGGCCGCACATTCGGAAACGGCACGTTCACCTTTCCCACAACTGCACATGCCATATAAAATATGTACTCGGCTTCCCTTTCTGTCGTCATCTGCTTCTCCTTTTTATCTGAAAAGAACCGGCAAATCTGTAAAAATCCGCCAGTCCTTTTCCACTCTTACTCATCCGGTTACATTAGATTACTCCCAACCTGTGCCAGGCATAACTAGATCATTATCTCCCCATGTGTCATCGTCGTTTTGACCGCTCAATGTCATCTGCATCTGGATATCTCCTTCAAACGCAAACACTTCCACAGCATCCAGCATTCCGCGTAAGACTGGGTATCCTTTATTGGATGCCGTATCTGTATTCCAAATAGACGTATTTAACATCATAGAGTATGCATAGAACGTCGGTGATGTCAAACCTCCGGTCCACGACTCCGGCTCACTGATTGCCCAGTGCGATGGAACTGTTCCCGGTTTTGCAGGAGAATGGTAAATCTTAACCCAGTTGCTCAATTCTGATGCATCATCTACATGTGTAATCTTCCATCTTGTATTTGAAGAAGATATAACTGTCTTTTATGCAGGACAAAAAACAAAGCCCATCGGCTCAACGGTTCTTACCTGCCCTCCAACTGTCTGTAGATTTTCCTCTTATTTCCTTTTACTGTCATTCGCTGTTCTAGTCCTTCCTTAGTATATTCCTGTTACCCAGCCCGGTTCCTTTACAATTGGGAGCTGTTCTGCCGGCTCTTCCGGCTCTGTCTGTTGCTCATCATTGTTATCTGAAGGTTTGTCCGTTTCTGACTGATTCTCCTCCTCTGATGGCTGCTCCACTTCTGATTGCTGAATTTCCTATGACTGTGTATTTGTTTCTTTCGATGCTGTATCCTGCTTATTCTGTTCATCCTGCCCTGTCGATGCTACAGCTTCTGCCAACTTTTCTTCCAATTTCTTTTGTTCCTTTTTCGTAAGTTCTTTTCCTTCAAATGCATCGGGCTCTGCCACATTGTCCCTCGCATTTATATTTTGTATTTCCTGCACCTCATCTGGCTTCTCTTTCACTGTACTTTGAGACTTACTTTGTCTGTTCCACAAAAAAATCCCTGCTGAAATACAAAAAATACACACCGCTATACTTCCCGCGATCCATAGTACTTTTTTACTAAATCTTTTTCTATCCAAGCATTTTCATCCTTTCCTCTTCTTATTTGTAAATTTTTAATAAAAAAACACAATAAAAATCTGATTATCCGCTAAAACACAGTATCTATCAGCATTTTCAAGGAAA